>JACDJA010000482.1_pt1 | contig 45449 bp, 36 predicted proteins | sample 7449241 | NCBI WGS metagenome assembly JACDJA01 (sample SAMN14253289, study PRJNA609438) | sludge metagenome | isolation source: initial anaerobic sludge | collected 2018-12-20 | reverse complement strand
GTTGGTCAGGCTGATGCCGCCGGTGGGGCAGAAGCGGATCTGCGGCAGCGGGCTGGCCCAGGCACCGAGCAACTTGTGGCCGCCAGCCGGCACCGCCGGGAAGAATTTGAGGTGACGATAGCCGCGCTCGAGCAGGCTCATCGCCTCGCTGGCAGTGGCGGCGCCGGGCAGCAGCGGCAGCGCGTTGTCCTCGGCCGCATCGAGCAGGTAGGGCGACATGCCCGGCGACACCGCGAAGCGGGCGCCGGCCTGCCGCGCCGCTTCGAGTTGGGTGGCGTCGAGCACGGTGCCCACGCCCACCACCGCGCCTTCCACCTCGGCGGCGATGGCGCGGATCGCGTCCAGCGCCGCGTCCGTGCGCAGGGTCACCTCGATGCTGCGGATGCCGCCGGCCACCAGGGCGCGCGCCATCGGCACGGCTTGGCGGACATCCTCCACGATCACCACCGGGATCACCGGGGCGAGTGCGAGGATCTCGGCGAGTTGCTGCTGCTTGCTTTCCTGCGGTGTCATGGCAAAGACTCGTGGCGAAGGGTTTCAGGCATTGGCGGCGTGGTGGCGGTCGGTGGTACCGAAGACGGTGACACCCTGGTCGGCCCCGCCCACCGCGTTGCGCAGGCTGGCGAACAGTTCGCGGCCCATGCCGAGGTGGTGGGCGGACAGGTCGACGTGGGCCTGCGGGCGGGCGGCCCACTCGGTGGCGTCCACCTTCGCTTGCAACGTGCCGGCCACGGCGTCCAGGCGCACGATGTCACCATCACGCAGCTTGCCCAGCGGGCCGGCATCGAGCGCCTCGGGGGTGACGTGGATCGCCGCCGGCACCTTGCCGGAGGCGCCGGACATGCGCCCGTCGGTGACCAGTGCCACGCGGTGCCCGCGTGCCTGCAGCACGCTGAGCGTCGGCGTGAGCTTGTGCAGTTCGGGCATGCCGATCGCCTTGGGACCCTGGAAACGCACCACCGCCACGAAGTCGCGGTTCAGGTCGCCGCGGTCGAAGGCGGCCTTCACTTCGTTCTGGTCGTGGAAGATGATCGCGGGTGCCTCGACCACCAGGCAACCCTCGGGTATCGAGGACACCTTGATGACCGCGCGGCCCAGATTGCCCTTGAGCACGCGCAGGCCGCCGTCCGCGCGGAACGGTTCGGTGGCCGGACGCAGCACGTTGTGATCGCGGCTCCCGGTGACTTCGTGCCACACCAGCTTGCCGATCTCGTCCAGCGCGGGCATGCAGCGGTAGGGCGCAAGCCCCTCGCCCCACACGGTGCGCACGTCGGCGTGCAACAGGCCCGCGTCGAGCAGCGAGCCGATCAGGAACGGCATGCCGCCAGCCTGGTGGAAGTGGTTCACGTCGGCACTGCCGTTCGGGTACACCCGCGCCAGCAGCGGCACCACCGCCGAGAGCGCATCGAAATCCTCCAGCGTGAGCGCGATGCCGGCAGCGCGCGCCACCGCCACCAGGTGCAGCAGATGGTTGGTGGAGCCGCCGGTGGCGTGCAGGCCGATCACGCCGTTGACGATGGTGCGCTCGTCGACCAGCCGGCCGATCGGCGTGTATTCCTCGCCCAGCGCGGTGATCGCCACGGCGCGGTAGACGGCGGCGCGCGTCAGCGCTTCGCGCAGCGGCGTATTGGGGTTGACGAAGCTGGAGCCCGGCAGGTGCAGGCCCATGATCTCCATCAGCATCTGGTTGGAGTTGGCGGTGCCGTAGAAGGTGCAGGTGCCGGGCGCGTGGTAGGCGGCCGACTCGGCGTCCAGCAATTCCTCGCGGCTGGCCTTGCCCTCGGCGTAGCGCTGGCGCACCGCCGATTTCTCCTCGTTGGGCAGGCCGCTGGGCATCGGGCCGGCGGGCACGAAGATGGTCGGGATGTGGCCGAAGCTCAGCGCCGCCGTCAGCAGGCCGGGTACGATCTTGTCGCAGATGCCGAGCATCAGCGCCGCGTCGTACATGTCGTGCGACAGCGCCACCGCGGTCGCCATCGCAATCACCTCGCGCGAGAACAGCGACAACTCCATGCCGGCGCGGCCCTGGGTGATGCCGTCGCACATGGCCGGCACGCCCCCGGCCACCTGGGCGGTGGCGCCGATCAGGCGCGCGGCGCGGCGGATCTGTTCGGGATACGGCTCGTAGGGTTGATGCGCCGAGAGCATGTCGTTGTAGGCGGTGACGATGCCGAGGTTCGGCTTGGTGGCGCCGCGCAGCGCGCTCTTGTCGTCGGCAGCGCTGGCGGCGAAGCCGTGGGCGAGGTTGCTGCAACCCAACTGGTGGCGATAGACGCCTCTGCCACGCGCCGCGTCGATTCGTTCGAGATAGGCAGTACGCGTCTGGCGGCTGCGCTCACGCAGGCGTTCGGTAACTTCGGCGATGACGGGGTGCAGCATGGTCATGGGGTGGCTCCGGAATCGTTAGGATGAGGTACAGCAGCGAAAGCGACCAGCAACATGCGCCTCCGCCGCGCGTTGGAACGCCCGGCTAGGGGCACCAGTAGACCGCGACCGGCACGCGTTGCTGGGCCAGCACCGCGTGCACCGGGTAGTCGCGCGCGGCGCCGATCCCGAGCCGGGCATCGGCGAGCAGATCGCGCTTCTTCTCGCCGGACACCAGCAAGTACAGCGCGCGCGTGTCGAGCAAGGTGGGCAAAGTCAGGGTGATGCGCGGTTCGCCGGCGCCGGGCGCACGCATCGGCAGCACGCGGGCGCGGCCGTCCATGTCCAGCGCTTCGGCCAGGTGGTCGCCGCCGGGGAAAAACGAGGCGGTATGGCCGTCCTCGCCCATGCCCAGCACCACGGCGTCGAACGGAAGCCCCAGCGCGCCGATGCGTGCGTCGGCTTCGGCCAGCCCCGCTTCCGGGCTGGCATCGCCGGTGTAGAGCGGGACGAAGCATGCCGCGCCGGCGGCGTGCTGCAACAGGTGTGACTGGACCAGCCGCGCGTTCGAGCGCTCGTCGCTGTCCGGCACCCAGCGCTCGTCGACCAGGGTCACCTGCACCTTGGCCCAGTCCAGTTGTTCGTGCGAAAGGCGTTCGAAAAGACCCTTCGGGGTGCTTCCGCCGGACACGGCCAGCACGGCCCGGTTCCGCCCGGCCAGCGCTACGCGCAGCTGCTCGGCGATGCGTTCGGCCAACGCCACGGCCTGGGCGCGGCAATTGGTGAAACTGTGGGTGGTGACGTTCAGTGACTGGTTCATGGCAGGGTTGGTTTCGGCAAAAGTCGGGTTGTCCAGCTTGCGCCGGCACGTGCGCGAAGCGGGTGAAGCGTGGGAGCGACGACCCGTCTATTCGGTGTCATCGTGCCAGGTGCGACCGTCGCGCTCGATCAGCGCCACCGACGCACTGGGTCCCCAGCTGCCGGCGCTGTACGGCCGCGGCGGCTCGCTGCTGTCGCTCCACGCGGCCAGGATCGGACCGGCCCAGCGCCATGCCGCCTCGACCTCGTCGCGGCGCATGAACAAGGTGGGATTGCCGCGCACCACGTCGAGCAGCAGACGCTCGTAGGCATCGGGTTGCTGCACGCCGAACGCCTCGGCGAAACTCATGTCCAGCGGCACGTGACGCAGGCGCAGGCCGCCAGGGCCGGGGTGCTTGATGGTCAGCCACAGCTTCACCCCCTCGTCCGGCTGCAGCCGCAGCACCAGCCGGTTCGGCACCAGTGAGCCGGAGGCCGCGTCGAAGATCGAATGCGGCACCGGCTTGAAGGTGACCACGATCTCCGATACCCGATGCGGCAGGCGCTTGCCGGTGCGCAGGTAGAACGGCACGCCGGCCCAGCGCCAGTTGCCGATTTCGGCCTTCAGCGCCACAAAGGTTTCGGTGGGGGATTTCCTGCCGCCGAGCTCCTCGGCGTAGCCAGGCACGCTGCCACCCTCGGCCACGCCGGCGCGGTACTGGCCACGCACGGTGAGCTGGGCCGCGTTGCCGGCGTCAATGGCTTTGAGCGAGTGCAGCACCTTCAGTTTCTCGTCGCGCACGGCGTCCGGTGCCAGCGATGAGGGCGGCTCCATCGCTACCATGCACAACAACTGCAGCATGTGGTTCTGCACCATGTCGCGCAACGCGCCGGCGCGGTCGTAGTACGCGCCGCGACGGCCCACGCCCAGCGTCTCGGCCACGGTGATCTGCACGTGGTCGATGTGGCCGGCGTTCCACAGCGGCTCGAACAAGGCGTTGCCGAAACGCAGCACCAACAGGTTCTGCACGGTCTCCTTGCCGAGGTAGTGGTCGATGCGGAACGTCTGCGTTTCGCTGAACACCCTGCCGACCGCATCGTTGATCCGGTTGGCGCTTTCCAGGTCGCGGCCGATCGGCTTTTCCAGTACCACGCGCGACTTGCCCAGGTTCAGGCCGTGCTCGCCCAGGCGCCTGCAGATATCGACGAACAGCTCGGGCGAGGTGGACAGGTAGAACACCCGCACGTGCTCGGGCTCGGCGTGGATCAACGCGGCGAAATCGTCCCAGCCGTCGTCCTTGCGTGCGTCGAGCGGGCGGTAGAACACTTGCTTCAGGAATTCGTCGAGCCTGGCGGCATCGCAGCTGTCCACCAGCGCCTCGCGCAGTTGTGCGCGGTATCCGGCGTCATCCAGCGCCTCGCGGGCGATGCCGACGATTCGGCTGCTGGGCGGCAGTTGGCTGTCGACAAAGCGGTGGAACAGGGCCGGCAGCAGTTTGCGCACGGCGAGGTCGCCGGTGCCGCCGAAAATCACCAGGTCGAACGGTTCGACCGGTTGCTGGAATGCTGTCACGCGCGGTACCTCGATACGGATGCCGGGGATCGGCAGGGGCCAGCCACGGCCTCCTGCGCTGTAGGGATTTTGATCATACCAGTGAAATACCACGGAGGCTACCAATCTGCATACGAATTCATTTAAGTGCGCCTATTGACCAAAATACCTTTCGAAATAACGCTTTTGCATGGCTTTTACGGGACTCACTTGCGTGCGGTGGATAGGTATTGGTATGGTTCGCGCAATGCAAACCGCCCTGACCACGGAATATCACCGGATCTGCCACGATCCGGCCAGTTACCAGCCGCTGGCCTACCTGCGCCTGCGCCAGGCGATCCGCAACGTGGTGCAGCAACGCGATATCGAGCCCGGCCACGCGCTGCCCAGCGAACGCGACCTGTCGCACGCGCTGAAGCTGTCGCGGGTGACCGTACGCAAGGCGATCGCCGGCTTGGTCGAGGAGGGCCTGCTGACCCAGCGCCACGGCGCGGGCACCTTCATCGCCGAGCGCATCGTCAAGCCGATGTCGCGCCTGACCAGCTTCACCGAAGACCTGCGCGAGCGCGGCCTGCGCCCGCATTCGGAGTTTTTCGAGCGGGTGATCGGCGAGGTCACGCCGGAGGAGTCGATGGCGATGAACCTCTCGCCCGGTTCGCTGGTGGTGCGCCTGCATCGCCTGCGCTACGGCCAGGACGAACCGCTGGCGATCGAGCGCAGCGTGGTGCCGGCCAGCGTGCTGCCCGATCCGATGCTGGTGCACGACTCGCTGTACGAGGCGCTGGAACAACTGGGCTGCCGTCCCCGTCGTGCGCTGCAACGGCTGCGCGCGATGTCGCTCAACGCACAGCAGGCACGCCTGCTGCATGTGGCCGTGGGCAGCGCCGGGCTGAACATCGAACGACGCAGCTTCCTGGAGGACGGCCGCGTGGTCGAGTTCACCACCTCGTGGTACCGCGGCGATATCTACGATTTCGTCGCCGAACTGCACAGCGACTGAAGGACGCGCATGGACACCAAGCAGAACCTGCTGTCGCGCGATGCGCGCGGGCTTGCCGAAGTCACAAGTCCAGCCCCGATGTGCCGTCGCGTTGCCACAAGATGACAAAGACCGTTGGAGCCATGGCCGCGATCCTTCCAACCCCACCCGCACGGATCCGGGCGCAACGGCGGTGAAACACGCGCTCACCAACGCGCACGTGCTTGCCGACGATGGTTGGCGTGACGATGTCGCCGTTGTGCTGGATGGCGACCGGATCGGCGCATTGTTGCCGGTGGCCGATCCGCAGTTGCGCGCGATGCCGCAGCACGACCTCGGCGGCGCGATGCTGCTGCCCGGCTTCATCGACGTGCAGGTCAACGGCGGCGGCGGCGTGCTGTTCAACGAGGCGCCGACGGTGGCGACGATCCGCCGGATCGGTGCGGCGCATCGGCGTTTCGGCACCACCGGCTTCGTGCCGACCTTGATCAGTGATGACCTCGATGTGATGCGCGCGGCCCTCGTCGCGGTGGAACAGGCGCTGGCCGAGGGCGTGCCGGGGCTGCTCGGCATCCACCTGGAGGGACCCTACCTCGCGCCGGCTCGCAAGGGCGTGCACGACGCGAGGTATTTCCATGCGCCGGGTCACGAGGAGCTGGCCTTGCTGTGCGCGCCGCATCGTGGGGTGCGTCTGATCACGCTGGCGCCGGACCGGGTGCCGCCACAGCGCATCCGCATGCTGGCCGATGCCGGGGTGATCGTCTGTGCCGGCCATACCGCCGCCGACTACGCCACCACCCGCACCGCGCTCGAGGCCGGCGTGCGCGGCTTCACCCATCTGTTCAACGCGATGACCCCACTCGGCAGCCGCGAGCCCGGCGTGGTCGGCGCCGCGCTGGAAGACCCCGACAGCTGGTGCGGCATCATCGTCGACGGCCACCATGTGCACCCGGCCAGCCTGCGCGTGGCGATCGCCGCGAAGGCCCGCGGCAAGATGCTGCTGGTCACCGACGCGATGCCGCCGGTCGGTGCCGACTCGGACCGCTACGTGCTCAACGGCGAAACCATCGTCGTCCGGGACGGCATCTGCCGGACCGCGCAGGGCGTGCTGGCCGGTTCCGCGCTGGACATGGCCCAGGCCGTGCGCAATACGGTGCACATGCTCGGCCTGCCGCTGGACGAGGCGGTGCGCATGGCCAGCACCTGGCCGGCGCAGTTCCTCGGGCTGGGCGCCCTGCGTGGCCGTATCGCTCCGGGCTGCAAGGCCGACCTGGTGCGGATGGACGAGGACTTTCGCGTGCTGCAGAGCTGGATCGGCGGCACGACCGCCTGAACCGCGGGAGCGAGCTGGGTGCGCTTCGGCATGGGATGGTCGGCCGCGGTTTGCCCAGATGGCCCGTCGCCGCTACAGTGGCGCGGTCCAGGTGTCCCGACGGCCTCGTGCCGAAGGGATGAAACGGGAAGCCGGTGCGCAGTGCTCATCACTGCAAGGCCGGCGCTGCCCCCGCAACGGTAAGCGAGAGACCAGAACGGCGAATGCCACTGTGCGATGCACGGGAAGGCGCTGTTCGAGGCGAGCGCATCATCGCTCGCCACTCGTGAGCCCGGAGACCGGCCTGGATGCATTCTGGTGGCTCGCGGTGGGCGAGGCCGAACCACGGCCTGTCCGCCCGTCGTTCCGTCTTCCTCCCGTCGCCTGCCGCCGGCCCATCCGACATGGCGCCGTGCGCGGGTGCGCGGCAAGAGGAAGAAAACATGAACAAGTCTTTGCTGACCCTGGGGTTGTTGGCCTGCGCGATGGGTGCGCAAGCGGCTGACCAGAACGATGCCGTCGCACTCGATCCGGTGATCGTCAGTGCCACGCGTACACCGGTCACGATCGGGGATTCGCTGTCTTCGGTCAGCGTGGTCACGCGCGCCGACATCGAGCGGTTGCAGCCGTCGTCGGTATCCGAGCTGCTGACCGGTCTACCCGGCGTCAGCCTCGCCCAGGCAGGCGGCCTCGGCCAGCCGACCTCGTTGTTCCTGCGCGGCACCAACTCCTCGCACACGCTGGTGCTGGTCGACGGGGTGCGCATCGGCTCGGTCGGCAACGGGCTGGCCGCGTTCGAGCAGATACCCGTGGAGCAGGTCGAGCGGATCGAGATCGTGCGCGGCCCGCGTTCGAGCCTGTACGGCGCCGATGCGCTCGGCGGGGTGATCCAGATCTTTACTCGGCACGGTTCGCGCGGCGGTGGCCTCACGCCCTCGTTCAGCCTCTCCGCCGGCAGCGACCACCTGCTGCGCGGGCAGGCCGGCCTGGCCGGAGGCGACCCGCACGGCTGGTACAACTTGAGCGTCGGCGAGCAGTACACGCGCGGCATCAATGCCTGCCGGGTCGGCGCCGCCGAGGCGGCGGCCGGCTGCTTTACCGACGAGCCCGATCGTGACGGTTACCGCAACAAGAATCTGGTGTTGAACGGCGGCTACCGCTGGGACAACGAGGCGCAGCTCACGGCCAATTGGTTGCGCAGCCTGGGCGAGGTGCACTTCGACGGCAGTTTCCAGAACCGCAGCCGCACCGTGCAGCAGGCCGCGGGCGCCGCCTTGCGCTTCAACCCGATGCCGGCATGGCAGAGCACGTTCAGTGCCGGCCAGAACCTCGACCGCTACGACAATTACAAGGACCGGGACTTCACCGGCTACATTTATTCGCGGCGCAACCAGGCGTCGTGGCAGAACGACCTCAGTCTGGCGGAAAACCAGTTGCTGACGCTCGGCCTCGACTGGCAGGACGAGCATATCGACAGTGACACCGGTTTTCTCGCCGACCGCCGCCACGACACCGGCGCCTTCGCCCAGTACCAGGCCACGATCGACGGCCACGAGCTTGCGGTGTCGGCCCGTCGTGACGACAACAGCCAGTACGGCCAGCACGACACCGGCGCGGTGGCCTGGGGTTATCGCTTCGCCGGCGACCTCAAGCTGCTCGCCAGCTATGGCAGCGCCTTTCATGCGCCCACTTTCAATGATCTGTACTACCCCTACGGCAGTGGCAACCCGGACCTGGAACCGGAGACCTCGCGCAGCGCCGAGCTGGGCCTGAGCCGGCACCTCGGACACTGGAGCTGGGCGTTGAACGCCTACCAGACGAAGATCGACCAGTTGATTGCGCTGGACAGCACCTATTACCCGATGAACATCAGCCGGGCACGTATCCGCGGTGTGGAAGGCCAGTTCGGCGTCGGCCTCGCCGGCTGGCAACTGCAGGCCTACCTGACCTGGCTGCAGCCGCGCAACGAGGACGGCGGCCCGAACGACGGCAACGTACTGCCGCGCCGGCCCGAGCGCACCGCGCGGGTGGACCTGGATCGCCGGTTCGGCGTCTACGGTATCGGCGCGACGATCCAAGCCGCCGGCCGCAGTTTCGACGATGCGGCGAACGCGCATCCACTGGGCGGCTACTCGACCACCGACCTGCGTGCAAGCTGGCATTTCGCCGACGCATGGCAGCTCGAGGCACGCCTGGCCAATGTGTTCGATCGCGACTACGAGACCATGTGGTACTTCAACCAGCCCGGCCGCCGCGTGTCCGTGACCTTGCGCTACCGCCCGGCCACGCCCTGATCCGGGCGCCGGCGCCGGTACGGAACGCGGTGTCGACACGTCACGGACCCGTGCGCGATGCTTTCCGCCCCGATCGACATCCGGAGCTTCACGCACGGGGTGCGCTCGTGCGGGTCACGCGCACCCCTGCCTTTCGACACGGTGCGTACTTCAGGCACATACGCCCGCGTCCGCCGACTGGCATAACATCGACATGGAACAAGTCTTGACCGCGCAGCCGTCCCGATCACGCGTGCCAGGCCGGCACGGAGTCACCGCATGAACGTGTTCGCCCCGCTGATCCGTCGTCCGGCCGGCACCTCGCTGCTGGCGATCGGGCTGATGCTGGCCGGGCTGTGGGCCTACGTGCTGCTGGGCGTGGCTGCCCTGCCGTCCATGGACTTTCCCGGCGTCTACGTGGTGGCGAACATGCCCGGCGCCAGCGCGCAGACCATGGCCAATACGGTGTTGGCCCCGCTGGAGCGGCACCTGGGACAGATTCCCGGTATCGACGACATGTATGGCAACGCCAGCGAGGGCCGGGTCGGGATCGGCGTTCGTTTCAACTTCAGCCGCACCGCGGACAGCGCCGCCCGTGACGTCCAGGCGGCGATCAACGCCGCGGCGGTCGACCTGCCCTCGGGCATGCCCTCGCCTCCGCAGTATTTCAAGTTCGACACCTCGCAGATCCCGATCCTGTTCCTCACGCTGACCTCCCATGGCGTGCCGCAGGACAAGTTGTTCGATCTGGCCGACACCCTGCTCAAGCCCGCCGTGGCGCAGATCGACGGCGTGGCCCAGGTGCAGGTGTTCGGCGGCACCCCGCACGCGGTGCGCGTCGACCTGGACAATCGCGCACTGGCCGCCAAGGGGCTCTCCGCGAACGACGTGGCCAATGCCCTGCGCGCGGCCAACGTCACCTCGCCCCAAGGCATCATCAGCGACGGACGCACGCAGATGACGGTGAGCGCCACCGATGGCCTGCGTGAGCCGGCCGAGTTCGCGCAACTGCTGATCGCCGAGCGCAACGGTGCGCTGGTACGCCTGTCCGACGTGGCCACGGTCTACAGCGGCCAGCAGGATCAATACCAGGCCGCCTGGTTCAACGGGGCCCGCGCGGTCGGCTTGCAGATCACCAAGCGACCGGAGGCCAACGCGGTGGCGACGGTGGCGGCGATCCGCGCGCGGCTGCCGCAGCTCGCCGCCGCGCTGCCGTCGGACGTCAGCATGAAGCCGGTGTTCGATCTCACCCAGACCACCCAGTCGGCCTTGCACGAGGTCAAGGTCGCCTTGCTGATATCGATCCTGATGGTGGCGTTGGTGATGCTGGTGTTCCTGCGCCGGATGCGGCCGACCATGATCGCCATGCTCAGCGTGCCGTTGTCGCTGGCCGGCGCCTTCGTGGTGATGTGGATGCTCGGCTACACGCTCAACACCTTGTCGCTGGTGGCGCTGGTGCTGTGCATCGGCTTCGTGGTCGACGACGCGATCGTGGTGATCGAGAACATCGTGCGGCACATGGAGCAGGGCATGGCCCCGCTGCCGGCGGCCTTGACCGGCGTGCGCGAGATCGGCTTCACCGTGGTCTCGATCACGCTGTCGCTGGTGGCGGTGTTCGCGCCGCTGCTGTTCGGCAACAACGTGCTGATCATGCTGCTGCGCGAATTTTCGGTGACCCTGACCGCCGCGGTGGTGATCTCGGCACTCGTCTCGCTGACCCTCACCCCTGCCTTGTGCGGCCACCTGCTCAGGCACGAGCCGCAGCCGCCGCACGCGCCGGGCCGGCTTGAACGGGCGATGGAGCGTTTCGACCGCGGCCTGCTGCGCCAGTACGAACGGGCGCTGGACTGGGCCATGCACCATCGCCGCCTGATGCGCTGGCAGCCGCTGCTGCTGCTGTTGCTGACCTTTGCGCTGGGTGCGGCGGTGGTGAAGACGGCCGGCGGCGCCTTCATGCCCGACGAGGACACCGGCCAGCTGCAGGTCGACATCGAGGCCGACGCCAACATCTCGCCGACCATGCTGGCCGTCCGCGCGCAGCAGGTCGGGAGGATCATGCAGGCCGATCCGGCCGTGCTCGACCAGTTGACCATGCTTGGTGGCAGCGGCGGCGACGGGGGCGTGGGCAACAGCGCGCAGATGTTCGTCGACCTCAGGCCGCGCGGCCACGGACCCGGTGAGCGGCCGGAAAACATCAAGGCCGTGATCGAGCGCCTGTCCAAGCACTACGACCTCCTGCCCGACGTGAAGGTTTCCGTGAGCGCCTCGCAATTCCTCGGCGGTGGCGGCAGCGGCGACAAGGGCGGCCAGTATGAATTCCAGCTCACCAGCACCAGTGGCGGCGACCTGCAGCCGTGGGCGTTGAAGATGGTGCGGCAGTTGCGCACGATCAAGGAATTCCGCGATGTCAGCAGTCCGTTCGACCAGGTCGGCAAGCAGCAGCAACTGCAGGTCGACCGTGAAGCCGCGGCACGACTGCATGTCAGTGTCGGCGCGATCGACACCGCGTTGTACAGCGCGTTCGGCCAGCGCCAGGTGTCGCAGATCTACTCGGACATCAACCAGTACGCGGTGGTGCTCAACAGCCGCCCGAACGAGCTCCTGAGTCCGCAGTCGCTGATGAATATCCGCGTGCGCAGCGAGCAGGGCCAGATGATTCCGCTGTCGGCGCTGGCGACAATGGAGCCGGCCATCACGCCGCTGCGCGTGCGCCATCACAACCAACTGCAGGCGGTCACGATCAGCTACAACCTGGCCAAGGACGTCACCCAGGATCGTGGCATCGCACTGGTGAACCAGGCTGCCTGGGCGGTGAAATTGCCGCCGGGGGTCAAGGTGGAATACACCGGCGCCAACCAGCGCCTCAAGCAGGCACAATCCAACGGCATGGTGCTGCTGCTCGGTTCGATCCTGGCGATGTACATCGTGCTCGGCATCCTCTACGAGAGCCTCGGCCACCCGCTGACCATTTTGTCCACCCTGCCTGCCGCCGGCGCCGGCGCCTTCCTCGCCATGCTGGTCACCCAGACCCAGCTCTCGCTGATGGCGATCATCGCGATCCTGATGCTGATCGGCATCGTCAAGAAGAACGCGATCCTGATGGTCGACTTCGCCCTGGTGCGGGAGCGCGAACACGGCATGTCCGCCCCCGAGGCGATCCGCGAGGCCGCGCTGGTGCGCTTCCGCCCGATCACCATGACCACCCTGGTGGCGATGGGCGCGGCGATGCCGCTGGCGATCGGCTTCGGGATCGGCTCGGAAATGCGTCAGCCGCTGGGTATCGCCATCGTCGGTGGCCTGCTCGTCTCGCAACTGCTGACCCTGCTGAGCACGCCGGCGATCTACCTGTGGAACCACGACCGCAAGATCCGCAAGGCAGCGCGCAGGGAACGGCGGGCACAGAAGAAGCGGTTGAAGGCTTCGGGCCGGTTGCAGACTTCCCCCTGACCCGCGCCGAACGCGGCATGCCCGCGCATGATGGGCAGGATCGTGGCCCGCGTGGCATGCCTGCACCGTACACCGCCGGCGGTCTTCCGGCCCGATGCCGGCGGTGTCGACCGGGCGCAGCTTGCCGGTACCGGGCCGGCGGCCGCTTCCGCCAGGTCCAGCCTTCCCTGAACGCCACGGGGCGCCGGAATGAAGCCGACCGAAATGGGCCAGAAGTCATGCCCGCAAGCGCCTGCCGGCTTGCTAAGGTGCTGCATTGCCTCCGGAAGGAATACGCAGGAATGACTATGCGACCGCATTTGGCCACTTTGCTGGCCTCCCTGTTCCTGTTCGCCGGTGCGGGCTCGTCGTCCGTGACCGCTGCGGAACTGACCATTCCGCCTATCCCCTACCACCAGCGCACCCTGTCCAACGGCCTGCAGGTGATCAGCGTGGAGGATCACGCCAGCCCGAACGTCGCCGTGCAGATGTGGTACCACGTCGGCTCCAAGGACGATCCGCAGGGGCGCTCCGGTTTTGCGCACCTGTTCGAACACCTGATGTTCAAGAGCACCAGGCACATGCAGGCCGAGCAGATGGACCGGCTCACCGAGGACGTGGGCGGCGCCAACAATGCCTCCACCGGCGATGACGTCACCAATTATTTCGAGGTCGTGCCGAGCAACCATCTGCAGACGTTGCTGTGGGCCGAGGCCGAGCGGCTGTCCAACCTCAACGTGGATGAGCAGAACTTCAAGTCCGAGCGCGCGGTGGTGGAGGAGGAGTACCGCCAGAGCGTGCTGGCCCAGCCCTACGGCAAGCTGTTCCATGCGATTGATCCGCACTCCTACACGGTGCATCCGTACAAGCGCCCGACGATCGGCAGCATCGCCGACCTGGAAGCGGCCTCATTGCAGGACGTGATCGATTTCCACGACACCTTCTACCGGCCCGACAACGCCACCCTCATCGTGGCTGGCGACTTCGACCCCGGGCAGCTCGATGCCTGGGTCGATCAGTACTTCGGCTGGATCCCGAAGCCGGCCACGCCGATTCCGCAGGTCACGGCGAAGGAACCGGCCCGCAAAAAGGATCGGCGTTTCACGGTCACCAGCGAGACCGCGCCGCTGCCGGCGGTGGCGATGACCTGGCTGATTCCGCCCGCATCGGACAGTGCCGACCGCCTCCCGCTGCAGGTTGCCGCCGCCTTGCTGTCGTGGGGAGATTCCTCGCGGCTGTACCAGTCGCTGGTCTACCGTCATCGGGTCGCCCAGGAGGCCGGCGCCTACGCCGACGCCCGGGTCGGGCCGGGGCTGTTCACAGTCTACGCGATCCTTGCCAGCGGACACCGGCCGGCCGAGGCGGAGAAGCTGTTGGACGAGGAGATCATCTGGCTGGCGACCCAGCCGATTCCGGAAGCCGAACTGGACAAGATCAAGACCCAACTGCTCACCAGCGAACTGGAACAGCGCCAGACCGCGCAGGGCATTGCCTTCGCGCTGGGTCAGGCCAGCCTGATCGACGGCGACGTGGCATACGCCAACCGTGATCTCCTCGCCCTGCAGAAAGTCAGCGCACAGGACGTGCACCGGGTCATGCAGAAGTATCTCACTGGCGCCAAGAAGGTCACCATCGACTACCTGCCGCAGGCCAAGGCGGCGCCGAACCCCGCCGAGGGAGCAGCGAAATGAGCCGCACCACCTGTTTCCATATGGTCGTCTTGACGGCCGCCCTGCTTGCTTCCGGCATCGCCTTGGCGGATACAGCCCCGGCAGGCAACTTCCCCGCCACACCCCCGGCTCCGGGGCCGGCGCCGCAGCTGACCGTGCCGACGCCGACCGCGCAGCTCCTGCCCAATGGCCTGGAGGTCATCAGCGTGCGCCGCGCCGGCCTGCCGCTGGTGACGGCGCAACTGGTGGTGCGTCGCGGCGGTGAGATGGACCCGCGCAACCTGGCGGGTTTGGCCGACCTCACGGCCCATTTGCTGAGCAAGGGAGCCGCAGGCAGGACCGCGCCGGAGATAGCCGCTGCCGCCGAGACGTTGGGTGGCACGCTGGATGCTTCTGCCGGCTGGGACGAAAGCACGGTCGGCATTACCGTCACCACGCCGAAATTGCCGGCCGCGCTCGGCCTGCTGGCCGAGGTGGTGCGCCAGCCGGATTTCAGCGCCGCTGAATTGGAGCGCGCCAAGGCACAGGCGATCGACGACCTGCGTCTGCAACTGAGCCGGCCCACCGCGCTGGCCTCCCTGGCGGCCAGCCGCGGGGTATTCGGCGAGGGCGCGTATGGTCATTCGCGTCTCGGCACGCCCGATTCGATCGGGCGCATCACCCGCACCGAGGTGCAGCAACTGCACGGCGAGCTGTACCGGCCGGACAATGCGATCCTGATCCTCACCGGCGACATCACCGCGGTACAGGCAGAACAACTGGCGCAGGCCAGCTTCGGCGACTGGCGCAAGCCGGCCACGCCGTTGCCGCCTCGTCCGGCCGGCCGTGCGACCGGCAAGTTGCCCACGGTTTTGTTGATCGACCAGGCTGGTGCCGGCCAGGCCGGCGTGGTCGTGGCCCATGCCGCACCGCCGCGCAACGATGCCGATTACTACGTCGGCACCGTGGCCAATGCGGTGCTTGGCGGTTCGTACTCGGCGCGCCTGAACCAGGAGATCCGGATCAAGCGTGGCCTTTCCTACGGCGCCGGCAGCCATCTGCAGCCGCTGGACAACGCCGGTATCTGGCTGGCCTCGGCCCAGACCAAGAACCCGTCGGCGCCGCAAGTGGTCGACCTGATGCTCGGCGAATTCAAGCGGCTCGGCGGCTCGCGCGTATCCGCCGACGAACTGGCCGCGCGCAAGGCCACCCTGATCGGCGGCTACGGCCGCAGCCTGGAAACTACGGCCGGCTTGGCCGACCAGGTTGCCGATCTGGCGATCTACGGCGTCACGCTGGACGAGATCGGCAACTACATCGCGCAGGTGCAGGCCGTCACCCCCGGGCAGATCGAGGAGTACGCACGCCAGCACCTGGACGGCGATGCCGGCCACGTGGTGGTGGTGGGCGATGCCGCCCAATTCGCCGCGGCCATCCGCAAGGAACACCCCAAGGCGGTGCTGCTGGAAAGTACGGCGCTGGATCTGGACAGTCCCGACCTGCAGTCACCAGGCCCGAAATAGCTCGCCTCATGGCGTTCCCCCGCCCCCGAAACTCCGTCACGCCGGCCGGAATCGGGGGCCGCGGGCATCAGCAGGCGGGCACGATGGTGACCGCCGCGTATGGGGTTCAGCGGAGTTGACGCCTTCACTTCGAGGCGACATAGTTTTGTAAACCATACAGTACGTTAACATTCCAGCAGATCGAATCGAGACCTCCATGCACGTTCTTGCCCGCACCCGCCATCTTGGCGTGGCGCTCGTCTTTCTTTTACTCGCTTTTCCCTCCGACGCGGCCCATCTGCAGCTCGAGGTCGGGCCCAGCTACATGGACGGCTGGGGCACCGCGGCAGTGTTTGTCGAGGGCGTGGCCGACGCCCGCCGCCTCGGCGACAGTCGCTGGAGTTGGTCGCCCGACGTGTCGCTGGGTTGGATCGAGGGCCGCAATGTCTCCCGTTACCGGGACACTCGCTACACCACGCAGGACGATGTGTGGCTACTCTCGGCTGGCGTGCGCCTCCAGCACTACGATGCCGACGGCGGTGGGCGGGGATGGTTTGTGAGCTGGCAGCCGGCCGTGACCCGTGGCCGCACCCAGGCCTTGAGCAGTCCCTACGAGTTCGTCAGCACCCTGGGCTGGCAAGGCCGTCGCTTCAGTTTCCAGATCCGCCACATTTCCAACGCCGGCCTGCACAACCCCAACCGCGGTGAAACCATGGCACTGATCGGCATGGGCTTCGGTCTGTAACGGCCTGCCTCGTCAGTGCCCGCCCGTGGTGCGCCCGGCCTTGGGCGTGAACGGCGGCTTGGCCAGCCAGACCACCAGCATCAGCCCGATGAAGATCCAGCCCAGCGCGTGGAACACCTCGTTGAATGAGATCTGGTAACCCTGCTGGGTGATCATGTCGTTGATCATGCTGGCGCCAAGCTGCCGATCGCCCGCGCCCAGGTGCGTCATCGCCGCCTGGCTGATCGGGTTGTAGGGCGTGATGTGCTCGGCCAGTTGTTCATGATGGCTGACCGCACCACGGGTCCACATCAAGGTGGTGATCGAGGCGGAGAAGCTGCCGCCGAGCGTGCGCAGGAAGGTCGACAACCCCGAGCCGGCGGCGATCTCGTCCTGTCGCAGGTCGGACAACAAGATGGTGAGCGTCGGCATGAAGAACAAGGCCACCCCCAGGCCCTGCCACAGCTGCACCACGGCGACGTGGTGGAAGTCGACCTGCAGATAGAAACCCGAACGCATGAAACTGGTCAGGCCCAACACCAGGAACGCCGCCGACGCGAGCAGGCGCAGGTCCACGCGGGTGGCGTATTTGCCCACGAAGAAGGTGAGCACCACCGGGATCACGCCCAGCGGAGCGGTGGCGAGACCGGCCCAGGTCGCGGTGTAGCCCAGGTTCTGCTGCAACCACAGCGGCACCAGCAGGCCGATCGCGAAGAATGCCGCATAGCCCATCACCATGGCCATGGTGCCGGTGGTGAAGTTGCGGTGGCGGAACAACTTCAGGTCGACGATCGGGTCCGGGTCGGTCAGCTCCCAGATCAAGAAGATCGCGATCGCGATCGCCGAGATGATGCTGGCGATGATGATGAAATTGGAGTTGAACCAGTCCGCATCGTTGCCCTTGTCCAGCACGATCTGCAGCGCGCCCACGCCGATGATCAGCGTGGTCAGGCCGACGTAGTCGATCCGTGGCCGCTCGCGCCGCTCGACCTTGCCACGCAGCTGGTGGGCGATCACCACGCTGGAGAAGATACCGATCGGCACGTTGATGAAGAAGATCCACGGCCACGAATAATTCTCGGTGATCCAGCCGCCCAGGATCGGGCCGGCAATCGGCGCCACCACCGTCACCATCGCCAGCAGCGCCAGCGCCATGCCGCGCCTGGCGGGTGGATAGATGCCGATCAGCAGGCTTTGCGTGACCGGGTACATCGGTCCGGCCACCGCGCCCTGTATGGCGCGAAACACCAGCAGCATGCCCATGCTCTGCGAGATGCCGCACATGAACGAGGACGCCACGAACAGCAAGGTGCAGGCGGTGAACAGGCGCACTTCGCCGAAGCGGCGGGTGAGAAATCCGGTCAGCGGCAGCGAGATCGCCATGCTCACCGCGAACGAGGTGATCACCCACGTGCTCTGGTCGTTGCTGACGCCGAGGTTGCCGGCGATGGTCGGCAGCGAGACGTTGGCAATCGTGGTGTCCAGCACCTGCATGAAGGTGGCCAGCGACAGGCCGACCGTACTCAGTGCCAGATGGGGTGGGCGGAATGGGGTGGCCATCTGCGTGTGTGGATGAATGGGGAGTTGGGAGCCGGGATTCGGGAATGGGGAATGGGAGCTCGGGAATCGGGGTTCGCAAGAGCCAACGGTCGCCAGCGGGCAAGGTCAGCCGTTGCTTTTCCGCTTCCCGGTTCCCGACGGGGCTTCTATTTGCCGCCGGCCAGGTTGGCGTGGATGATCTGCCGGATTGCCGCGTCGGCTTTGGTCAGCTGATCCTTGTAGATGTCGGTGCTGAACGCAGGCCGGGTCGGCGCCTGCAGCGGCAGGGTCGGCCCGCTCTGGTCGTGCAGGCCCACGCTGACGGTGAGTGACATCCCCAGGCGCAGCGGATGCCTGGCCAGTTGTGCGGGGTCGGTGAACACCACCCGCACCGGGATGCGCTGCACGATCTTGATCCAGTTGCCGGTCGCGTTCTGCGCCGGCAACAGCGAGAATGCGCTGCCGGTGCCGACGCCCAGGTTTGCCACCTTGCCCCGGTACTCCACCGAGCCGCCGTAGACGTCCGATTCGATCCTCGCCGGCTGGCCGATGCGCATGTCGGTGAGCTGGGTTTCCTTGAAATTCGCATCGATCCAGACCTCCTGCAGCGGCACCACTGCCATCAACGGCGTGCCCGGCTGCACCCGCTGGCCCACCTGTACCGAGCGTTTGGCCACATAGCCGTCCACCGGTGCGCGCAGCGTGGTGCGGGCGTCGGCGAGATAGGCGGCGCGCAATTTCGCGGCAGCGACCTGCACCTGCGGGTGGGAGGCGACCACGGTGTCGTCGACCAGTACCTTGCTGGTCTGGTATTGCTGCTGAGCGGTGACCAGGGCGTTCTGTGCCATGGTCAGCGCGTCGCTGGCATGGGCCAGTTCCTCGGCCGAGATCGCGCCGGAGGTGGCCAGTGCCACGCGTCGCCGGTAGTCCGAACGTGCCTTGTCCACGGCGGTACTGCGCGCTGCCACGTCGGCGTGCGCGCCACTGACGCTGGAATAAAGGCCGCGCACCTTGCGCACGGTCAGTGCCAGGTTGGCCCTGGCCTCGGCCAGCGCCACGTCGGCATCGCTCGGGTCCAGCCGCACCAGCACGTCGCCCGTGTGCACCAGATCGCCGTCGTCGGCGCCGATGCTGACCACGGTGCCGGGCACCTGCGGAGTGATCTGCACCACGTTGCCGTTGACGTAGGCGTCCTCGGTGCTTTCATACCAACGGGCCTCGAAGTAGTACCAGAGCCCCCAGCCGATGGCGGCCAGCAGCACCACGATGCCGAGCAGGCGCAGCATCACGCCGCGTGACCTCTTCGGTCGGGGCGGCGGCGCCTCGGCGTCGGTCGGCGTGTCATCGGGCCCGGAGGGAGGTTGAGCGGCCATGCGGACTGCCTCAGGAATGCGCATACGTGGAAGAGGATGGCGCCGGCACCTCGGCGCGGGGCCGGTAGCCGCCGCCGAGCGCCTGGATCAGTTGCACCGAGCGGTCGACCTGCTGCGCCTGCAGCGCGGCCATGGCGCGGTCGGCCTGCAGCACCTGCCGGCGCCGGCTCAACGCCTCCAGACAACTGCCGACACCGGCCTGGTAGCGTTCCAGCGCCAACGCCCAGGCTTCTTTCGCGGCGGCCTGCACCCGCCGCTGGGCAGCGATTTGCTGCGCCAGCGAGTGCAATGCGGAGACATCGTCGGCGACTTCATTCACGGCGTTGACCAGGATCTGGTTGTACTGCGCCACCGCCAGGTCGTACTGCGCATCCTTGCCGGCGAGATTGGCGCGCAGGCGACCGCCGTCGAAGATCGGCAGGCTCAGCGAGGGGCCAAGCTGGTAGAAACGCGATGGCAGGGTGAACGGGTTGCCGCCGCCGACCTGGATCACGCCGGCCATGGCGCCGATGCTGATATCGGGCAGGAACCCGGTCTTGGCGACCTTGATGTCCTTGCTCGCCGCCTCGACGCGCCAGCGTGCCGCGAGCAAATCCGCGCGGTGGCCGATCAAGCCGATCGACAGGTCGTCCGGCACTGCCACGGCGGCCGGCGAGAGCAGGCGCGGCCGGGCGATCTCGTGGCCGCGATCCGGCCCCTTGCCCAGCAATACGGACAGCGCCGAGCGGGCGGCGTCGACCGCGCGACCGGCCAGTGCCACGTCCTGCTCGGCGGTCGCCACTGCACCTTCGGCCTGCTTCACGGCGAGCTGGTTGTCGATGCCGGCAGCCACCCGTTGCGCGGTCAGGGTGCGGGTGCGCTGCGCCCGCTGCAGTTCGTCTGCGGCCAGATCCTTGCGGGCGAAAGCGTAACCGAGTTGCGCATAGGCGCGTGCCACGTTGCCGGACAATTCGATGCGCGCCGCGTGCGCGTCGACTTCGGCGGCACGCGCGGCGCCCAGGGCCGCCTGCCACGCGGCGCGCTTGCCGCCCCAAAGGTCCAGCCCCCACTTGAAGCGGCCGTAGGCATAGTCGTTGATGTTGAAGTGGCCACCACCGCTCTCCGCGGACATCACGGTGGTGGGAAAGCGTGCGCCGGAGACGCCCGCCCCACCGCTCACGCCGGGGCCGCGCGCCGCATCGGCGATACCGAGCTCGGCTTGCGCGGCGCGTGCGCGCGCATCAGCCACGGCCAGGCCGGGGTTGTGCCCGAGTGCATCTTCGATCAGCGCATCCAATTGGGGGTCGCCCAGGGCATTCCACCAATCCGCGGTGGGCCACGCGCCCTTGGAACCGCTCGCGCAGGCGAGGCTGCGCGAGCAATGCAACGAAACCGGATCGGTCAGCCTGCCGTCGGGACGCAGGCCGGTGCTGCTGGCGCAACCGGCCAGCGCGAGGGTCAGCGCGACCGTGGTCGCGAGCAAGTGCAGACGCATCGGAGTGGACCAGGCGAGGCTCATGATCTGTCGCGCAAGGGGGGCAGTACACGGGTAAGGAACTCGTACCGTCGGGCGTGTCCGGTACGGTCCCGCGGGCTCCGGGCCGCAGCCGTCGCCCGCGCACGGCGGACGTGGACAGCAAAGAGCAGGCGCCGCTTCACGCAGGCATTGTTGCTGCCGGATAGATACCTGTCAAGGCAATTATATCCACGTCTATGTCTATCCGGCCGGCTTGAATTTCCGTCAGCCGTGGCTGTGGACCACCTCGCCGGTCGCGTCAGTCGCCCAATCAAGCACCCCGGTGGTCCAGGCGGATGGTGTGCCGGGAGTGGTAAAGTGGCCATCGGAGGCGGGCCCGTTGCGGTCGATCTCCCCGCCCCGCCCCGCCCCGCCGCGGCCGGTCCGACCGGCGCTTGGGTATTTCCGGGAGCGGCGGTCCAACCTCGGAGCAGTGCATGGAACCGAAATTCTGGCAAGAACGCTGGCGCCAGGGCCGCATCGGTTTCCATCAGGATTGCGTCACGCCCCTGCTCGAGCAGTATTGGGAATCGCTTGCCTTGCCGCCGGGCAGCCGGGTGTTCGTACCGCTGGCCGGCAAATCCCGCGACCTTGCCTGGCTGGCCTCGCAAGGCCACCGGGTGCTGGGTGTCGAGTTGTCCCCGCTGGCGGTGGAGCAATTTTTCGCCGAGCACGGCCTGACGCCGGCAACCCGCGATACCCGCTACGGCCGTCATTACCTTGCTGCGGGCGCTGGTGCCGGGAGTATCGAACTGATCTGTGGCAACGTCTTCGGCCTCGATGCCGAGCTGTTGTCCTCCTGCACCGGCGTGTTCGACCGCGCCGCCCTGGTGGCCCTGCCGCCTGACCTGCGTCGACGTTATGCCGACGACGTGTACGCCAGGCTCCCGGCCGGTTGCCGCGGGCTGTTGATCACCTTCGAGTATGCGCAAAACGAGATGGCCGGGCCGCCGTTCTCGGTATCCCAGGCGGAGATCCGTGCCTTGTACGGCCAGGCGTGGACGGCCAGCGTCTTGACCCGTCAGGACACGCTCGCGCAGCAGCCCAAGTTCGCTGCGGCCGGGCTCGCAGCACTCGCGACGGTGGCCTACCGCATGGAGCGTCGCGCCTCTTCCTGACGCATTCGACGCGGGTGGTCAGACCACCCGGCCGGCACCAGGCACTGATCCGGGCCGAACGCAACCGCCGTGCCGGCCAGCTGCCGAACCCAGGAAGACGAGCCTCAGCAACTCGGCACGATGTGGCTGTACCTGTCCAGCAGCACGGCGGTGGTCGTGTCGCCGACCGGTTGACGATAGCCTCCGGGCCCGTATTCCGTGATCAGATCGGGTCTGTAGGCCTTGAAGAAGCGCTCGATCAGGCGGGTCGTGTCGATCCCGGTGGCGGACAGGCTGTCGTCTTGCGGGTCGACCTCGAGGCGGACGGGTATCAGCGGCTGCTCGGCAGGACCGCTCACCTTCCGCGCTCCTTCGGCGGGATCGAATACGCTGCCGTGCGCACAGCACACGATCATGCCGGGTTTGCCCGCCAGTTCGCTGGCATCACCAGCGTAGCGGATGACACTGGCGGCCTTGTTCGGGTAGCTCAACTGGTGGGTGCAGATCGCGACGTAGGCAACCAGGTTGTGCTGTTTCCCCACGCCGCCGGGCCATGCGTAATCACCCTCTTCGCCGCTGAGCGTCCGGGGTGCGGCACTGGCCTGGCCGAGGTTGATAAGAAAGCACGGCGCGGCCTGGAACGGATAGTGGAACAGATAGGCCTGATCGGTCACCAGCTCCGAGGCCTTGAGTGCAACGCCTTGCGCGTCGACCAGTTTGGCGCTGGGATAGGCCTGCACGCCTGCGGCAAGGGCGGGCCACGCATCCGTGGCGAACGCGGCGGCAGCCCCGGCACAGATCTGGACGAATTGGCGACGATCCACGGAAGACTCCTCTGAAGAACCGCCGCCGGAATCGGCGGCGGTACGGTACGGGTTCACGCCAGGAACATGTCCCGGTAAATGCCGCGCGCCCATTCCAGCGTGGCCACGGCGCGCGCGGCCGAGCGCTCGTTGTAGACCTTGGTGGACTTGGAGAAACCGGTGATCAGGTCCGTCTTTGGATCGTAGTCGTAACCGGCGTCGACGCTGATCGCCTCCATCGGATCGGCATTGACCATGGAATAGCAGATGGTTTCGGGCCCGACCCAGGATGGCTCCTTACCCTGCACGCGTGCGGCCAGCACCTTCGCCACGTTGTGCCCCTCGGTGTTGGAGGTGTTGGCACTCTTGGAGTAGGGTTGGTTGCGCGAGTCGCCGGTCACGTACACGCGCTCGTCGCCGATGAAGTTGTTGAAGCGCGTGTCGACATACGCCTCCTTCTGGTTGCTGTGGCTCGATGGCGCCATCAAGCCGAGCTGTTCGATCAGGATCGAGCCGCGTACGTTGGCGTAGATCGCCGCATCATCGAACGGGATGGAGTCGAAGTCGGTATGTACCTGCTTGCCACCGACGTCCACCCCGGTGATGGCGGTCGACGGCCGGTACTCGATGATGCCCTTGTAGAGTTCGTCGAAGGCGGCGTGGAAGCCGGGCGCCTTGATCGTGATGTCGGGGTTGGCATCCAGCACCAGCACCTTGCCCTTGAGCTTGTTCTTCTTGATGACCGACGCGATCATGCAGGCGCGTTCGTACGGTGCCGGCAGGCAGCGGTAGTTGCCCGAAGGCACGCTCTGCAGGAACAGCCCGCCTTCAAACTCGCGTACTTTCCGGTGGATGGAGACGTGCTCGGTGCTTTGGGTAAAACCGCCCGGGTAGCTCTGGTGCAGGGCCAGTGCGGTTTCCGGATCCTTCACTCCGATCTTCTCGTAGTCGTAATCGATGCCGGGCGCCACCACGAGGTAGTCGTAATCGATTTCCCCCTTGTTGGTGATCAGCTTGCGGCTGGCGCGATCGAGACCGGTGACGGTGGCGTTGAAATAGATGTAGTTGTTGTTGGTCGCCGCATCCAGAAAGCTGTGGTCGGCCAGAAACTCCAGGTTGATGAGCCCGGCGTACCACAGGTTGCTGGAAAAGCACGATGCATACATGTCGCGCTTTTCCACCAGCACCACATCGAATTTCGGGTAGTTCTTTTTCGCGTACTTGGCAATGGTCAGGCCGGACGTCCCGCCTCCGACCACGATCAAGCGCGGCCCCTTCGCCCTGGGCAACTCGGCCTTGGTGCCGGTAGAAACGGACGGAGCCTTGTCGGCGCCGGCAAGCACCGAGGCGGCGGCCCCGGTGCTCAGGCCGGTTGCGCCCATGGCCAATGCCGTGCCACCGAGTTTCAGGAAATTGCGTCTGCTCTGATCGTTGTTCATTAGCATGTCTCCGGTAGTGACCAACACGACGAAGCGGTTCCAAGCCTGCCCGTCCGTTTGTGTGTGCGCAAGTCGAAGCCTATCCCCTGCATCGCCTGGACCATCCATCCTGACGCATTTTGGCCCCGGGCGACGCTTTCCGGAGGGCCGGATATTTTTCCCGTTGGGACCGATGCTCCCGAATCGTCTGTATTGGTGCGTTGCGGCTTGACAGTGCTTACGTCCCGTAACTATAAAACACTATACCCATGAGGGTATCCGGTTCGGCATGCTGGTCAGCGTGTCCGTGGATCGTCCTGGAGTCATCACATGATGAAACAACGCCCAATCTGGAATTCGTATGCGGCCGGAGCCGTGCTCGGCCTGGTGCTTTTGTTCACCTTCGTGCTTACCGGCCACGGCCTGGGTGCCTCCGGGGCACCCACCGCACTCGCCGCGGTTGCCTCGGATGTCCTGGCACCAAACGCCACCCAGGCCAATGATTACCTCGGCTGGATGGTCGAAGGGGGCAACAACCCGCTCGACAGCTGGATCGTGTGGGAGGTGTTCGGGGTCCTGCTTGGTGCGCTGGCCGCCGCCTGGTGGTCGGGGCGCTTGCGCGTGCGGGTGGAAGGGCCGCCGCGCATGAAGAATGCGGGGCGCTTGGCACTGGCTTTGTTCGCCGGCCTGCTGTCCGGCTTCGGTGCCCGCGTCTCGGCGGGTTGCACCAGCGGGCTGGGCCTGTCCGGTTCGGCCACGCTGGCTACGGCGGGCTTCGTCTTCCTGATCGGCTTTTTCGGCTTCGGTGCGCTGACCGCCACGTTGACACGGAGGATGTGGAAATGATCTTGCCACTTGGTTGGACCGGTCCCCTGTCGGGCATTGTGTGTGGTGTGCTGTTCGGCTGGGTATTGCAACGCGGTGGTCTCGGCAATGGCTGCCGTTTGACTGCCGGATTGCGGTTTCAGGACTCGACAGTCTTCAACGTGATGGCCAGCGCCGTTCTGGTGGCGGCGGTGGGCATGTATGTGCTGGAGCTGGTCGGGTGGCTGCAACTGGCGAATGTTTTCGTGCCCACGACGTACTTCTGGGCCACGCTGCTCGGCGGTGCGCTGATCGGCGCCGGTATGGGCCTGGGCGGTTACTGCCCCGGTACCTCGGTGGTCGGGGCCGCGGGCGGGCGCATCGATGGCCTGGTGTTTTTCATCGGGCTGATCGTCGGCGTGATTGCTTTCGCCGGTGTTTACACTCCCATCACTCCCTTGCTCTCGGCCGCCGCCGGACCCCAGGCGCAGACGCTCGATAGCTTGCTGGGGATTCCAGCGTGGCTCATCCTGGCGATCATGGCCGGGGCCATCGGCGGAGTGTGGTGGTTCACGCGTCGCAGCCAGGCCAAACCCAGCATCACCTGCGCCGATTGACCCGATGGCGCCTTCAACACGAGAAGATGGATGATGAAAAAGAACAGTACTCGCCACCCCGTTGCCTTGGCCTGCAAACTGTCAGTGCTTACGCTGGCGTTGGCTGCCTTGGCCCCCTTGCCTGCTGCGGCCGGCCCCTCCTCCGGCGAGGCCGCACCGCTTGGACAGACCAATCCCTGCGCGCCCACGCGCCCGGCCAATCCGTGCGCACCGCGGAAGGCCCCGCCGGCCAACCCATGCGCACCCCGGAAGGCCGCGCCAGCCAATCCGTGCGCACCGCAGCGGGCGGCACCCGTCAACCCGTGCGCTCCCAGGGCTGCCGGTGAGGCGGACAAGCAGCAAAAAGCGGGCAAAGATTGCACCACCGGCCCGCTCAATCCCTGCGCGCCCGCTCCCAAGTGCAAGAAGGATGGTGAACCGTAATGCCCCAGGCCCAGGGCTTCCGTGCCGATCGCGCACACTTGTCCTTTCCCCCGGTACGCCTGGCCGCGAGCCTGCGTACGCTCGACCGTGCCCGCCGCAAGCGCGCACGCCGTGCCGCTGAGGCCTTGATCGATTGCCTGCACGGGTTTGTGCACGCTGGCCAGGCCCCATTGGCGGCCGCCATCGGCGACGCGGGAGCGCCCCGGGTCTGGCAGCATTACCGGCCCGATGCCGCCGCACTCGATGCGGGGCCGGACGCCCTGCATTACTACTACCACTCGCACGTTTCGCCAGGGGTCGCTGCCGGGGAGCACGGTCACTTCCACCTGTTCGCTCGACTCGGCAGCGATGCGGCGGCGGGCGCGTCCTATACCCATTTGGTCGGTATCGGCGTCGATGCGCGCGGGATGCCGTGCCGGCTGTTCACGACCAATCGCTGGGTTACCGGCGAAACCTGGCTGCCGGCGGATCGCGTGCTTGCCCTCGCTGAACAAATCGCCGCAGCGCCGGCCGCGGCGAACGATCCGGTGGATCGGTGGTTGCGCGCACAACTGGGCGTGTTCGCGCCGCAGATCACCCAACTCCTGCGCCATCGCGACCGGCGCATCACCGCGCGGCGCCGCGGCGGGCGACGTCCCGGGTTGCTCGACGATCGGCGCATGCAGGTCATCAGCCAGTGCCGGGTATCGGTGGCGACGCAATTGGCTGCACTCGACCAGCTTGTCCACTAATTGCCCGTACGGGCGAGAACGGGGAACCAACATGAAAACAGGCATCAAGACCCTCCTGGCCACCGTATTTGCACTGCTCGGGAGCGCGGTGGCCAACGCGGTCGAACTGCCCGGCCCGGTGGTGAGTCCACAGTGGCTGGCGCAGCACCGCAGCGAGGTCAACATCGTGGATGTTCGTGGCGACACGGCGACGTTTACCCAGGCGCCCACCTTCACCACCGAGGACGGCGTGAAGTCGCTGGCGACCGCGGGCGGACACATCCCGGGGGCCTTGTTGCTGGACTTCGGCAAGACACGCGTGCCGCGCATGATCGACAACCGCGAGATCAAGTGGATGCTGCCGGACCAGCAGGCCTTCCAGAGCCTGATGCGCGGCATCGGCGTCAAGGCCGGACGCCCGACCGTGATCGTTCCGGAAGGCGGCACCGGCTCGGAACTGGACATGGCAGCGCGGGTGTACTGGTCGATGAAGGTTTATGGTGACGATCAATTGGCCCTGCTCGACGGCGGTACCTCCGGCTGGCTGCAGCATGGTCTGCCGTTTGCGACGAGCGCCGCCGCTACCACGCCCGGCAACTGGGTGGCGACCGCGCCGCGCCTGCGCTACGTCGCCAGCAGCGCTGATGTGGCCGCGGCGATCGGTACCGGTACGCAAATCGTGGATGCACGCCCGACACCGTTCTATCTGGGCCTGGTGAAGAAGCCGGTGGTCGGGCAGGCCGGTCACATCGAGGGTGCGGTCAACTTCCCGCCTGACCTGCGCACGCTCAGCAAGGATGACGGTACGCATCTGCTCACGCGGGCCGATTACACCGCCATCTTCAAGTATCTGGATATCGCTCCGCAGAAGCCGACCATCACGTATTGCAATACCGGACATCTGGCTGCCGGCGCGTGGTTCGTCATCAGCGAGGTGATGAACAACCCGGACACACGGTTGTACGACGGATCGATGTATCAGTGGACGACCGAACAGCGCCCGGTCGTCGGCCTGCAGCCCTGAGGTGCTGTTGATGGTTGGCAGCGTGCCGGGTGACCGGCTCGGCAGACTCCCGGCCCTTGGCGTACCAGGGGCGTTACCCGGATCGATTGAGACGGAGTGAGGAATGGTGGATCAGTTTGATTTCAAGCGAGGGCGGATACTGCCGGCTCCGGAAAATTTCCTGAGTGCCGTCGGCAAGTCGCGCCGGCGCGCGCTCGGCGGCCTGCTTGCCGGCGGCGCGGCGCTGCTCACCGCCGGTACCGCGCAGGCTGCACAGGCCGTCGGTGCGGCAGCCGACAACGCCGGGAAAGCCATGCCACCGGGCATTCCGCCCTGGTCGCAAACACTGGGCAAGCCCGTTGGCGCCAATCCATACGGAATACCCTCTTCGTTCGAGAGCACCACCATCCGGCGCAGCAGCCCGGGCCTGACCACCACCACGCAGTCGTCGGTGGCGTTCACGCCGCTGCAGAATCTGTTCGGCATCATCACGCCGAATGGACTGCATTTCGAACGCGATCACAATGGCCGTCCCGACATCGATCCCTACCAGCATCGCTTGATGGTGCACGGTCTGGTGCGCAAACCAAAAATCTATTCGATGGAGGATTTGCTGCGCTTTCCTTCGGTGTCGCGCATCCACTTCGTCGAGTGCGGCGCGAACTCGGCGATGGAATGGGCCAACCCGTCCGTCCCGACCGTGCAATATACGCACGGCATGCTGAGCTGCTCGGAGTGGACCGGCGTGCCGCTGTCGACCCTGCTCGAGGATGTCGGCTTCGACACCAAGAAGGCCAAGTACCTCCTGGCCGAAGGCGCCGACGCGGCCGGGCTCACACGTACCATTCCCATTTCGTTCGCCCTGGATGACGTGCTGGTCGCGTATGGCCAGAACGGTGAAATGCTGCGGCCTGAACAGGGCTACCCGGTACGCCTGCTGGTTCCCGGGGTGCAGGGTATTTCCAACGTCAAGTGGCTGCGCCGGATCAAGGTCGGCGACATGCCGTGGGACACGCGCGAGGAAACGCTGCAGTACAGCGACCTGATGCCCGATGGCAGCCTGCGCCAGTACACCTGGATCCAGGAAGCCAAGTCGGTGATCACCTCGCCTTCCGGTGGCCAGCAATTGCTGGACAAGGGCGGCTATTTCGAGATCACCGGGCTGGCGTGGTCGGGCCGCGGCCATATCAAGCGCGTGGACATTTCCACCGACGGCGGCAAGAACTGGCGTACCGCAAAGCTGCAGGCGCCCGTGCTCGACAAGGCACTGACCCGGTTCCGCGCCGACTGGACGTGGGATGGCAGTCCGGCGCTGCTGCAAAGCCGATGCATCGACTCGACCGGTTACGTGCAGCCGAAGATGCGCCAGTTGCGGGAAGTGCGTGGCACGCATTCGATCTATCACAACAATGCTATCCAGACCTGGCTCGTTGATGCCGAGGGCAAGGTGCACAATGTCGAAGTCTGATCATCTCGTGGGCGCGCTCGCCGGCCTGTTGTTGTTCGCCATGACGGTGCCAGCGCTGGCGCAGGTCGACAAATACAAGCTCGGGCGCACCGCCACGCCCGCCGAGATCGCCGGCTGGAATATCGACGTCCGTCCGGACGGGATGGGGCTGCCCGACGGACAGGGCTCGGTGGCGCAGGGTGCCGATGTCTATGACACCAACTGCGCGGTCTGTCACGGCACCTTCGGCGAAAGCAACGAGTATATTCCGCTCACCGGGATCGAGACCAAACTACCCCATGCGACCACGCTGTTCGACTACATCAATCGGGCCATGCCGTTCACGCATTCCAAATCGCTGACGGCGGATGAAGTCTACGCGGTGAGCGCATACGTGCTGAACCTCAACAACATCGTCACGGGCGACTTCGTGGCCAACAAGGAGACGCTGCCCAAGGTCAAGATGCCGGCCAGCGACAAGATGAAGCCCTATCCGGGCTTGATGAGCATCGACGGCAAGCCCGATGTGCACAACGTCGCCTGCATGAAGGACTGCGCCAAGGACGTCGAGGTCACCGCAAGCCTTCCGCCGGGGTTCGTCGAGAATCTCTATGGCGATATCCGGGACAACTTCCGTGGCCTGGCGACCATGAACGAAGCGGGGCCACCGCCATCCGCCGGGCCAGCCCCGGCCGCCGACGCTGCCGAGTTGCTCCAGAAGTTCGGCTGCACCGCCTGCCATGCCGTCGACAACAAGCTTGTCGGTCCCGCGTTCCGTGAAGTCGCCGACAAGTATCGAGGTGATTCCGGCGCCACCGCCCACCTGACCAAGAAGATTCGTGATGGCGGCTCCGGCGTGTGGGGAGCCATTCCGATGCCACCACAACCCGGGCCGTCCGATCTCGAGTTGGCCACCATCGTGGACTGGGTGCTGACGCTGCCACCGAAAAAGTGAACCATCGCAACGCGTGACCGCCTGATGCAATCGCCACTGACCCATGAAACACGTCATACTATCTGAGGAGTTACCGATGAATATTTCGAGAAGGGCATTTCTGCGGGCCAGCGCCGGCGGCACTGCCTTGCTCTTGGCGACGGCGGCAGGATTCCTGCCGCGGTCCGTCCTGGCCGCGGCCGAAGCGACGGGACCGGTCGATCCGCGCAAGGAGTTCGAGGCACGTACCCTTGACGGGGTGGTCAAGGCGTTTGGCGGCAGCACGGCGCAGAAGTCGTCCGAGATCGACTTGCAGGCGCCGGAGATCGCCGAGAACGGCGCCGTGGTGCCGCTGGTGATCGACAGCAAGCTGCCCGGCACCCGCATGATCGCGATTGTTTCGGAAAAGAACCCCCATGCGCTGTCGGCAGTCTTCCATATCCCCGAGGGTACGGAACCCTACGTGATGACCCGTGTGAAAGTTGCCGAGACATCGGACGTGATTGCCCTGGTGCAGACAGACAAGGGCTTCTTCTACACCGATCGACTGGTCAAGGTAACCCTTGGCGGTTGCGGCGGCTGAACTGAACCTGGAGAAAGATGATATGGCAGACCCCATGCGAATTCGCGCTTCCCTGACCGGCGATACCGTCGAGGTGAAAGCGTTGATATCCCACCCGATGGAAACCGGGTTGCGCAAGGACAACGATGGCAAACTGGTTCCCGCGCACTACATCAATACCGTGAAAGTCAGTTGCAACGGCAAGGACGTGCTGACTGCGGACTGGGGCCCGGCGGTCTCGAAGAACCCGTTCCTCTCGTTCCGGTTCAAGGGCGCAGCCAAGGGCGACAAACTTACGATCACCTGGAATGATACGGCGGGCGAAACCCGCACCGATGAAGCGGTAATCAACTGATCGTAACGACAGTCGACGCGGCGGGCGCACGCCGGCAGGCAGGTCGGCCACGCAGCTTGGCGGTCGTGTTCCGACGCAGCCAAGCCGATGTGGTCGGCACCGCACGATAGGTACACCCGCACCGACCCGCGGGTGGCGACAGCTACCGAGGAACCGGCAACATGAAAACGATATCCCGACAACTGATGGTGTGGCTGGCGCTCGGCGTCGTGGCGAGCGGCAGTATGGCCATGTCGTATGTCTGGGCGCAGGATGCTACGGCCACCGATCCGTTGGCCGAGTATCGGGCCATGTTCGGCGACGAGAATCCGGCGGTCTTCTGGCTTTCCCATGGGGAGAACCTGTGGAAGGAGGCGCGCGGCACGAAGCACGTGTCGCTCGCCGAAACCTGCGATCTCGGCATGGGCACCGGTGTGATCGAGGGTGCCTATGCGCATCTGCCGCGCTATTTCGCCGACACCGACAAGGTCCAGGACCTGGAGTCGCGCCTGCTCACCTGCATGGTCCAGGGGCAGGGTATGGATCGGGCAGCCATCCTCAAGAACCGTTTCGGCGATGGTGATCCCAAGTCCGACCTGGAATCCCTCTCGGCCTACATCGCGGAGGCCTCGCGCGGGGTGGCGATCAGCCTGCCGCTCGAGCACCCGCAGGAGAAACGCGCCTACGAGATGGGCAAGGCGATCTTCTACTACCGTGCCGGCACGCACGATTTTTCCTGTGCCACCTGTCACAGCCAGTCCGGCAAGCGCATTCGGCTGCAGGAGTTGCCGAATCTGTCCGTTCCCGGGCCCGATGCCCGCGTCACGTATGCCGCCTGGCCCGCTTACCGTATCTCGCAGGGCGAGGTGCGCACGATGGAATGGCGCATTGGCGACTGCTTCCGCCAACAGCGGGTGCCGGAGCTCGTCTACGGGTCCGAGGCGGCGATCGACCTGACCATGTTCCTGGCCAAGAACGCCGAAGGCGGAGAAATGGCCGCCCCCGGCCTGAAGCGTTAAGGAGTTGACCATGCGTACCCTGATGCACTTGCTGCTGCTTGCCGCCATGGCACCGCTGGCCGCGGTTGCCGCTGACCAGGCCCCTCCCGTTGATCGCAATGCCGAAGCGGCGGCGATCATGCACGCCTCGTTCGTCCCCAAGGGCCAGGCCGGCATGGATCGACTGCACCAGGACGAGACGCAGGCGGCGTGTTCGCTGTATGCACCCGACGCACCACCGTCTGCCATCACCACCAAGCTGCTGGAAGCGAACCGTGCGATGGTCAAGTATCCCGCCGACGGCAAGTATCTCGGCGACTGGAAGCGCGGCCAGGCAATTGCCGAGGACGGCAGGGGCAAGCAGTCCTCGGATGATCCGGACGAGCCCTCGGGCGGCAATTGCTACGCCTGCCATCAACTCGACAAGCAGCAGGTCGCCTACGGCACCATCGGCCCGTCGCTGTACCAATACGGCAAGCTGCGCGGGCAGTCCGAGCCGATACTGAAGCTGGCGTGGAGCATGCTCAACGACATGAAGGGTTACACCCTGTGCTCGGCGATGCCGCGCTTCGGGACCAAGGGCATTCTTACCGAACAGCAGATCAAAGACGTGATGGCGTTGTTGTTCGACCCCGCCTCGCCGGTGAACCAGTGATGTCGACGGGAGTGGTCCGATGAACATCAACCGTCGTGAATTCCTGCAGATGCTGGCCGCCGCCGCCGCTGCCGGCCTGCCGCTCGGATCGGCGCGCGCCTTTGCCGCCGGCGGCGGCGACATCCTGTATGACCCGCCGGCATTCGGCAACGCCAGTTTGCTGCACATGACCGACAGCCATGCGCAGCTCATGCCGATCCATTTCCGCGAACCGTCATACAACATCGGCGTCGGCGTCGCCCGGGGCCGCCCGCCACACCTGGTCGGCGAACACCTGCTCAAGTTCTACGGCATCAAGCCGGGAACCCGCGAGGCACACGCACTGACCTGCCTCGACTTTGTCGAAGCCGCGCAACGCTATGGGAAGGTGGGCGGTTACGCCCACCTGGCGACCCTGGTCAAACGCCTGCGTGCCAGCCGCCCCGGCGCGTTGCTGCTCGACGGCGGCGATACCTGGCAAGGCTCGGCAACGTCCTTGTGGACCAAGGGCCAGGACATGGTCGATGCCCAGCTCGAGCTGGGTGTGAACGTGATGACCGGGCATTGGGAGTTCACCTATGGTGCCGATCGCGTCATCGAGGTGGTCAACGGACCGTTCAAGGGCAAGGTCGACTTCGTTGCGCAAAACATGCGGACCAAGGACTTCGGCGACCCGGTATTCCCCGATTACGCCATGCGCCAGGTCAACGGCATCGACGTGGCGGTGATCGGACAGGCATTTCCCTACACGCCCATCGCCCACCCGGCTCGTTTCGTTCCGGACTGGTCGTTCGGCATCCAGGAAGACCATCTGCAGCAGGTGATCGACGAGGCCCGCAAGGCCGGCGCGGCCGTGGTGGTGCTGTTGTCCCACAACGGCATGGATTGCGATCTCAAACTCGCATCCAGGGTGACCGGGCTGGACGTCATCCTGGGTGGCCATACCCACGATGCGGTGTTGCATCCGGTGCCGGTGAAGAACGCCGGCGGCCAGACCTTGGTCACCAACGCGGGCAGCAACGGCAAGTTCATCGGCGTACTCGACCTGGATGTCCGCGACGGCAAGCTGCGCGACTCGCGCTATCGCCTGTTGCCGGTGTTCTCGGATCTGTTGCCGGCCGATCCGGCGATGCAGGCCTTGATCACCAGACACCGTCAGCCATACGAAGCGAAGCTGGCGGAAAAGTTTGCCGTCAGCGAGGGCCTGTTGTATCGGCGCGGCAACTTCAACGGCAGTTTCGATCAGCTCATTCTCGACGCGCTGATGGAGGTGAAGGATGCCGAGATCGCGTTCTCGCCCGGCTTCCGCTGGGGTACCACGCTGCTGCCCGGCGAGTCCATCACGCGGGAACGGTTGATGGACCAGACCGCGATCACCTATCCGACCGTGACGGTGAACGAGTTCACCGGCGAACGGGTGAAGGCGATCCTCGAGGATGTCGGCGACAACCTGTTCAACCCCGACCCCTACTACCAGCAAGGTGGCGACATGGTACGTGTGGGCGGTTTGAGCTACACCTGCAACCCGCAGGCGCCGATGGGGGAGCGTATCAGCGACCTGCGGCTGGGCGACAAGCCGATCGAGGCAAGCAAAACCTACAAGGTGGCCGGCTGGGCCCCAGTTGCCGAGGGCGTCAGCGGTGATCCGGTCTGGGAAGTGGTGGGCAGCTGGCTCAAGACCCACCAGACGGTACCCGCACCCAAACTGAACCTGCCCAAGCTGATCGGAGAACAAGGCGACCCGGGAGTGGCCTGATCGTGTTCCGCGCCAGCCTGCTTGCGCTGCTCGCCCTGCTGGCCGCCGGCTGGCTGCCATTGGGGGCGACGTCGGCACCACCACCCGCGCCCGCGCCATGGGCGCCCAGCGCCATGTCCATGACCGTGCATCAGGTCGGCCCGCACAGCTATTACGTCGAAGGACTGCTGGAGGAAGCCAGCCACGCCAACGAGGGATTCATCGCCAACGCCGGCTTCGTGATCACCGGTGACGGCGTGGTCGTGTACGACGCCCTGGGTTCACCGGCGCTGGGCGATCAGCTTATCGCGGAGATCCGCAAACGCACCGATCAGCCGATCCGTCGCCTCATCATCAGCCATTACCACGCCGACCATTTCTACGGGATCCCCGCGTTCCGCCGCATTGGCGTCGAGATCTGGGCGGACGCCCCCGCCCAGGCCTATCTGAACTCCTCGGCGGCCGAGGAGCGCCTGGCCCAGCGCGAAGACATCATCGGGCCGTGGTTGGGGCCGGATTTCAAGTTGCCTCTGCCCGACCGCTGGCTCGACCAGCCCGAGGACTTTGTCATGGGCGGCGTGCATTTCTCGCTGCGTCACCTTGGTCCTGCGCATTCGCCCGAGGATCTGACCATGCTGGTCGAGCCGGACGGCGTGTTGTACTCCGGCGATATCGTCTACAACGGACGGGTACCGTTCATTGGGCCGGACTCCGACACCCGGCACTGGCTGGTTGCGATCGATCAGCTGTTGGAGATCCCGGCGCGCGTGATGGTGCCGGGGCATGGACCGGCGTCGATGGACCCGCAACGCGATGCCCGCATGACACGTGACTACCTGAAGTTCCTGCGACAGCAAATGGGCGAGGCAGTTCACGATTTCGTGCCGTTCGACGAGGCGTATCGCAACGTCGACTGGAGCCGTTTCAGCGCGGAACCGACGTTCGACGTGGCCAACCGCCGCAACGCGTACAACGTCTACCTGCAGATGGAACAGGAGCTGCTCGCGCAGTGAGCCGGCTCAACCGAACTTGGCCAGCAGCTTCGCCATCTTCTGGGTCGACAGGCGTACATCATCCATGTCTGCAGAGGTTTCGACGTGGGTCACCAGGCTGCAGGCGATCATTTCGTAGAACGCCTTGTCCAATGCGCGCCGGGCAGCGGTCAGCTGCAGTGCGACCTCATCGCACGGACGGTTGTCCGTGATCATGCTCTGGATCCCGCGTACCTGGCCCTCGATCCGCGCCAGTCGGGTGACGATGCGGCGCCGATGCGCCTGCTCGTCTTCCAGCACTTCCGCGTTCGTTCTTGTTCTGGTTCTCATGTCCATTCTCGGCTCTATCCTGCTGCAGTGCATGATCTTGATCCAGACAACCGCCAAACCATTCCACCAGAACCTGCTGCGAGCACCGGTGGCGAACTCGCCTGGAGGTTATCGTGGGGCCGCCACGACGGGGTATTCCAAGGTCGCGTTGTGCCTGCGACTTCCGTTTTCAGTGCGCTCCAAAAAATGGTGCGGCGCATTATTCCAATGACATCCAGACCACCCGTCGCGTGATGTTCCGCTACGCGATTTCGCGCCCTGCAATACGCCACGCCGACGGTTCCCCGACAGTAGCAACAATTCCGGATTTTCGTGGTAAGGTGACACTATACCAATACCCGTATCAGTATACTCGGAAAACCTAAGGCACTGCGACGCTTTGTCGCGCGTATAACAGGGGGTGGATTCATGCGTATTCGGACTCTGGCAATATCGGGTGGACTGATCCTGTGTTGCGGCACTGCGGCTGCAACCGACGGCTATTTCCAGCATGGTTACGGGATGCAGGCGGCCGGCCGGGGCGGTACCGCCATGGCACTGACGACCGAGACCTTCGGCGGTGCCAACAATCCGGCCACGATGGTGATGACGGGTAACCAGCTCGACCTGGGGCTGACCCTGTTCAACCCGGAACGCAGTGCCGAGCGTAGTGGCTTGGGCCCGGGGCTGGACGGGTCGGTCGACAGCGGCAAAACCCTGTTCGCCATACCCGAATTCGGCTACAACCACATGCTGCGCGAGAACCTCGCGGTGGGTATCAGCGTGTACGGTGATGGCGGCATGAACACCGATTATCCGGGCGGCCAATTCGATTGTGGCCAAGGCGCGGCGAACATGCTCTGCGGTTCCGGTTCGCTCGGGGTCAATTTGAGCCAGCTCATCATCGCGCCGACGTTGTCGTTCGCGTTCACCCCCGACCAGTCGATTGGCATTTCCCCGCAGTTCGCATTCCAGCAGTTCTCGGCCAAGGGATTGCAGGCCTTTGCCTACACGCCCGGCCTTTCATCGGCACCGGATAGCGTGACCAACAATGGTAACGATACGTCACACGGTGTCGGCGTGCGGGTGGGGTACTTCGCGCGGCTCTCCGATGTTTTCTCGGTGGGCGCCGCATACGCCAGCAAAATCAGCATGAGCCGGTTCGACCGCTACTCCGGCTTGTTTGCCGAGGGCGGAAAGTTCGACATACCGGAGAACTACTCGGTGGGCGTCGCCTGGAATCTCTACAAGCCCTTGACGCTCTCGCTTGACTACGAGCGCATCAACTACGGCGGCGTTCCGTCAGTCAGCAACTCCAGCCGGACACCCACCCAGTTGGGCTCCAACAACGGTCCGGGATTCGGTTGGGAAGACGTCAACGTGTGGAAGCTGGGTATCGAGTACGCCACTTCGGAGCGCTGGACCTGGCGCGCCGGCTACAACCACAGCGACAACCCGGTCCAGAGTGCCGACGTCACCTTCAACATTCTGGCACCGGGTGTCGTCACCGATCACGTGACCCTTGGCGCCACCTACACCACCGCCTCCGGCGGCGCGTGGACGATTGCCTACATGCACGCCTTCGAAAACTCCGTACAGGGTGAATCCATCCTGCCGGTCTTCATGGGCGGCGCCCCCGCCGGCAATGAACGCATCTCGATGTACCAGAACACGCTCGGCATCGGTTACTCCTGGAAGTTCTGATTCGTATCGATGCGCGACTCGAACGTGCACGGACGCACGGCACGGGACGCCGCTCCTCGTCATCACAGGGACGGGATCGCCGCCGTCCCGTCGACGGCGCTCGTCCCCCTCGGGAACGAGCCGGTCGCAGTGGACCGGCCGACTCGATCCGGCCCCGGACCATCCCGGCGCCGGGTCTGCTCGCCGGCGCCAGCTGACAACGACCCCGACCTCGTCCCAGCCGGCGTGACTTCTGCCGCTGCCTGCCCACTCCGGTAGCCATCGTGCCCGTCCGGCGCGCGCGTGCCCGGCCAACCGCCCCCGGCCGACCCCAGCCCCAGGCGCGGGCGAATGCCCGACCTTCACGCTGTTTCTGCTAGAACCCGCGTCGCAGTGGCTGTGACGTGGCGTTGGCGCCCGATGCCCGGGCTGTGTGCTCTTTGACCATCGTCAACACTTCCCGTCATCGCCACCGGTACGTTCTGGCGAGATCGGCCCGGCCGCCGGCGTGGTGGTTCCGGTCCCGGCCCGGACCTCGCCCGTCGCCCGCCACGCCGACCGTTTGGAGGAACACATGTTGAGCTCAGCCATGGCAGGAAAACGGGTCCCGGCCCCGTCCCGTTCACCGTCTGGAAGTTCCCGCCATGCCTGACCTCACCGTCGTCGACCTGTCGCGCTGGCAGTTCGCAGCCACTGCGCTGTACCACTTCCTGTTCGTGCCGCTGACGCTGGGCCTGTCGCTCATGCTGGCGGCGATGGAGACGGTCTACGTCACCACCGGCAAGCAGATCTACCGGGAGATGACCCAGTTCTGGGGCAAGCTGTTCCTGATCAACTTCGCGCTGGGCGTGGCCACCGGCCTGACCATGGAGTTCCAGTTCGGCACCAACTGGTCGTTCTATTCCAGTTTCGTCGGCGACATCTTCGGCGCGCCGCTGGCGATCGAGGGGCTGATGGCGTTCTTCCTGGAAGCCACCTTCGTCGGCATGATGGTGTTCGGCTGGGACCGCCTGAAGCGCGGCCAGCATCTGGCGGTGACCTACATGGTGGCACTGGGCTCGAACCTGTCGGCGCTGTGGATCCTGATCGCCAACGCCTTCATGCAGAACCCGGAAGGCGCCAGCTTCAACCCGCTCACCATGCGCATGGAGCTGGCCAGTTTCAGCGAGCTGATCTTCAGCCACGACGCCCAGGCCAAGTTCGTGCATACCAGCATTGCCGGCTATGTCACGGGTGCGATCTTCGTCGCCGGCATCAGCGCCTGGTATCTGCTCAAGCACCGTCACGTCGAGCTGGCACGGCGTTCCTTCCGCATGGCCGTGCTGTTCGGCGTGCTCTCCACGGCCGGGGTGATTACCCTGGGCGACGCGCTGGGTTTTGTCGGCGGCCAGGCCCAGCCGACCAAGCTCGCCGCGATGGAAGGCCTGTGGCAGAGCGAGTCGGCCCCGATGCCGTTCAACCTGGTGGCGTTTCCCTCACAGGAGCAACAACGCAACCGCGGCCAGGTGCAGGTACCGTATGCGTTGTCACTGCTGGTCACCCACTCGCTGGCTGGCACGGTGCCGGGGTTCGACCAGCTTGAGGAGGAGGCCGCCCAGCGCATCAGGAACGGCATTCCCGCGGTCCAGGCGCTGCAGACACTGTCGAGCAGGCCGGGCGATGCCGCGGCCCTGGCGCAGTTCCGCGCGCATGAGAAAGACCTCGGTTACGGCTTCCTGGTGCAGCGCTACGCCGAGGACGTGGGCACCGCCACGGCGGCACAGATCAGCCAGGCCGCACGCGACATCATCCCCCAGGTGTCATCGATCTTCTGGTCGTTCCGCTTGATGGTGGCGATGGGCCTGGCGATGCTGGCGTTCTTCGTGCTGGCGGTCATTTTCAGTTTGCGCAACGACATCCAGCACCAACGCTGGTTCCTGAAAATCGCGGTGTGGATGATTCCGGTGCCCTTCCTTGCCTGTGAATTCGGCTGGCTGGTGGCCGAACTCGGGCGCCAGCCGTGGACCGTCTACGGGATCCTGCCGACCTGGATGTCCGCCTCGACCCACAGCGTCGGCTACATGATCTTTTCGCTGGCAGGATTCATCGGGCTGTACACCGTGTTCATCATCATCGAGATGTACCTGATGTTGCGGGAGATTCGCCAGGGTCCTGACCAACCGCACGACGATGCTGTTCCGATTCCCGCGGGTAGCCCCGCCGGCGGCCGATTGGCCGGCTACGAGGAGGCTTGAGCGATGGACATGTATGCCGTCTTCCAGATTGTCTGGTGGCTCCTGCTCGGTGTCCTGTTGCTCGGCCTGGCAGTGATGGTCGGCATGGACATGGGCGTGGGCACGATCCTGCGCTATGTCGGACGTACCGACCTGGAGCGCCGCGTGGCGCTCAACATCATCGGTCCGCACTGGGAAGGCAACCAGATCTGGTTCGTGCTTGGCGGCGGTGCCGTGTTTGCGGCGTTTCCGCTGATCTATGCCACCGCGTTCTCGGGTTTTTACGTGGTGATGCTGCTGTTGCTGTGGAGCATGATCCTGCGACCGCTCGGCTTCCAGTACCGCAGCAAGTTGGCGTCCGCCAGGTGGCGCGGGATGTGGGACTGGGCGCTGCTGGTCAGCGGCCTGGTGCCGATGGTGATTTTTGGCGCCGCCTTCGGCAATTTGTTCCTGGGGGTGCCCTTCCACTTCAGCTGGAACCTGACCTCGACCTACACCGGCTCGTTCCTGGCCCTGCTCAACCCGTTTGCCATCCTGTGTGGCCTGCTCTCGCTGTCGCTGTCGGTGTTCATGGGCGCGGTGACCCTGATGAACGGCGCCGAGGGCGTGATCCAGGAGCGCAGCCGCCGCGCCGCCCGCCTGTCCGCGCTGCTGGCGCTGGTGCTGTTCGCCGTCGGTGGTTTCTGGGTGCACGGCATGGACGGCTATGTACTAGCTCGGAGCCCCGGGGCCGGGGCGCCGCAGACCCCGCTGCAACAGGCGGTGCTCCTGAGCGGCGGTGCATGGTTCGCCAACTTCCGCGCGCATGCGGCATTGTGGTTGCTGCCGGTCCTCGGCTTCGTCGGCATGGTGGTGGGCCTGCTCGCCGCCGGTGCGCGCCGTTCGCACCTGGCCTGGTGGTTCGGGGCACTGGCCTGGCTTGGTGTGCTTGCCACCGCGGGCGCGGCATTGTTCCCGTTCCTGCTGCCCTCCAGCAGCGTGCCGGCGCAGAGCCTGACCGTGTGGAACTCCAGCTCCAGCGAGCTCACCCTGGCCTGGATGTTCGGTTTCACCGCGGTCTTCGTGCCGCTGATCGTGTGGTACACGAGCTGGGCCTTCTACGTCATGCGCGGCAAGGTCAAGGCCGAGCATGTCGAGGCCAGCGAACACAGTTATTGAGGACCGTGCATGAAGACCTTCCTGCTGTTTGTGCTGTTCATGCTGATCGCGATCGTGATGATCGTGCTGGCGGTGATACTCGGCGAGTACGGGGCTTGGTACTTTGCCTGGCTGGTCGGTACCGGCATGATCGTGCTGGTCACCGCCGCCGCCGGCGTGCTGCTGGACACCCAGGATGAGCGCGCGATGATCGAGGGCGAAGCGCGTTCCGGCAACGGCCGCGCATGAACCCGATCCGCGGCTGAACCGGCCGGCCGTCGACGGGGCCGGTCTTGTTCCGGCCTCGCATGGTGGAAGGCACGATGACCGTTTCGACCTCGTCCTGGTTGCGTGAACAGGCCCGCCCGGTGCGCCGGCTGCTGGCCGAAGGCGTCGCTGCGGGAGGCGTCCAGGCGGTGCTGTTGTGCGTGGGGGCGTGGTTGATGGCCTGGATGCTTGCCCGCGCCGTGCTGGCCGGGCGGGGTCTCGATGACCTGTGGCCCGCGCTGGCCGCGCTGGTGGTGATTGCCCTGGCCCGGTTCGCCCTCGGCGTGTGGCAGCGCCGGGTCACGTTCGAGGCTGGCGCGCAGGTCGGCGACAAGGTGCGCGGTGCGTTGGAACGGCGGCTGCGCCAGCTGGGCCCGGGCTGGGCCACGCGGCAGTCCCGTGGCGACCTCGTCACCCGCAGCGTCGATGGTGTACAAGCGCTGGTGCCGTATTACGCCGGATACCTGCCACAGGTGGCGCTGACGGCCGTGATTCCGGCGGTGATCCTGTTGGCGGCCTTGCCGGCCGATCCCTGGTCGGCGCTGATCTTGTTGCTGACCGCGCCCCTGGTTCCGTTGTTCATGGTCCTGGTGGGTGGTGCCGCCGAGCGCGCCAGCCAGCGGCGCTGGTCGCGGCTGCGTCGCATGGGTGCGCGCTTCATGGATGCGCTCGCCGGCCTGACCACCTTGCGCCTGTGCCGCGCCACGGAGCGGGAAGCGGCGCTGCTGGCTGCCACCGGCGAGGCCTATCGCAAGGAAACCATGGCCGTGCTGCGCATTGCCTTCCTGTCGGCGCTGGTGCTGGAATTTTTCGCCACGGTCAGCATCGCGGTGCTGGCGGTATTGATCGGCTTTCGGCTGATGTGGGGTACGCTGGGCTTCGAGCACGGCCTGTTCGTGCTGCTGCTGGCGCCGGAGTTGTTTTTGCCGCTGCGCAACCTGGGTACGCAACGCCATCGGCGTATGGAGGCGGCGGCCGCCGCCGAGGATCTGGTCGCGTTGCTGGTCGAGCCGGCGACTGAAGCGGCGCCGGGTCCGGCACCGCCGCCGGCCCGCCTGGCGTCGCGCCACGTCGCGCTGACCTTCGAGCAGGTGAGCTTTGGTTACGAGCCGGATCGCCCGGTGCTGCGCGAACTCGATCTGGTGGTTGAAGCCGGCACGGCGTTGACCCTGGTCGGGGCCAGCGGCAGCGGCAAGAGCACCGTGTTCAACCTGTTGCTGGGGTTTGCCACGCCGCAGGCCGGGCGCATCCTCGTCAACGGTCAGGACCTGGCTGCGCTCGACCTGCAGGCGTGGCGAAAGCATGTCGGCTGGGTCTCGCAACGTGCGCACGTCTTTCATGGCAGCTTGCGCGACAACCTGATGATTGCCGCCCCGGGCAGCGACGAAACGCGCTTGCGCCGTGCCCTGGAAGCCGCGGCCCTGCAGGACGTGGCGGCGCGTCTGCCGCGAGGGCTGGACACGCCACTGGGCGAGCATGGCCACGGCCTGTCCGGCGGCGAGCGACAACGGCTGGCGCTGGCCCGCGCCTGGTTGCGCGACGCCCCGGTGCTGTTGCTGGACGAGCCTACCCAGCATCTGGATGGGGCTACCGCGGCGCTGATCGACGCGGCGGTGGATGCCTTGGCGGCGGGCCGCACCGTGATCCGCATTGCGCACCGGCTGGGCCACCTGGCCGACGACGCGCGCGTGGCGGTGCTGGCCGAGGGCAGGATCGTCGAGAGCGGGGGCGTGGCCCAGCTGCGCGCCGCGCGCGGGGCCTTTGCCCGCCTGCTGGCGGCGGACCTCGCCGCATGAATCGCGCGAGCGCCAGCCCGGGCACGTGGATCTTGAGCCGACGCCTGTTCGGGCTGATGCGGCAGCAGCGGCCATGGATGCTGCTGGGCCTGGCGCTGGCCTTGCTCAGCACTCTGTCCGGCATCGGCCTGCTGGCGGTCTCCGGGCATTTCATCACCAGCATGGCGCTGGTCGGTGCCGGCGGTGCGGCGATCAACTACTACACGCCGGCGGCCCTGATCCGCCTGTTCGCCCTTCTTCGCACCGGCGGCCGCTATGCCGAGCGGCTGGTGACCCATGACGCGACCTTGCGCATGCTGGCGCGCCTGCGCGTGTGGCTGTTCGGCCGCCTGGTGCCGCTGGCTCCGGCGGCGCTCGGCGAGCTGCGCAGTGCGGAGCTGTTCTCGCGCCTGCGCGCCGACGTCGACGCGCTGGAGCACGCCTATCTCGGGGTGTTGATTCCGTTGCTGGTAGCAGCGGCGGTGGTGGCCGTCGTGGTGGTCGTCGGTACGCTGTACCTGTCTGTGCTCGGCCTGCCGTTGTTGCTGTTTTTCCTGGTTGGCGGTGCCTGGTTGCCGCGCTGGGCGTTGCGGCGCGGACGGGTGCCGGGAGCAGTCGTGGTGGCCTGTGACGAGGCCATGCGCGAGCTGGTCGGCGACGGCTTGCGTGGCCGCGCGGAGCTGGCCTTGTACGGCGCCGAAGATGCGCATGCTGCGCGACTGGCCGCGGTGGCCGCGCGCCAGCGCGAGGCGCAGCGGCAACTGGACCGCCTGCAGGCCCTGGGCAGTGCCGGCGTGCTGTTGACCGCCCAGCTTGCCGTGGCCTGCAGCTTGATCCTGGGCCTCTCCGCATTGCGGGACGGGAGGCTCGGCGGGCCGGACCTGGTCATGCTGGTCCTGCTCGTGCCGGCGGCATTCGAGGCCGTCGGCCCCTTGCCCGAGGCGTGGGCGCAGTTAGGTGCCACCCTGGCCTCGGCGCGACGCGTATTCGACCTGGCCGACACCCCGGTACCGGTACCCGACCCGGTCGCGTCATCGCCGGCCGTCCATCGGCATGACCTGCGTTTGCGCGACGTGCGCCTGCGCTATACCGATACCGGCCCCTGGGTGCTCGATGGCGTCGACCTCGACCTGCCGCAGGGGCGGCGCATCGCGCTGGTAGGCGCGTCGGGGGCAGGCAAGAGCAGTCTGCTGGGTGCGTTGACCCGACTGTATCCCTGCACGGGTTCGATCACCCTGGGGGGAACGCCGCTGGAGGCCTGGCGCGGCGACGACCTGCGCGCGCGGATCGCGGTGGTCGAACAGCGGCCGTACCTGTTCAACGCCAGTCTGCGTGACAACCTGTGCCTGGCGCGCCCCGAGGCGAGCGAGGCGGAACTGGCGAAGGTCATTCAACAGGCACAGCTCGGTGGGTACGTGGCCACGCTGCCACAGGGGCTGCGCACCTGGGTGGGTGAAGACGGCGTCCGCGTCTCCGGCGGCGAGGCCCGCCGCATCGCGATCGCCCGCGCGCTGCTGGCTGACCCGCCGATCCTGGTGCTGGACGAGCCCGCCGAAGGCCTGGATGCCGGCACGGTGGCGCAGCTCTACGCGGCACTGGACGCGGCGATGCGTGGTCGCAGTGTGCTGCTGGTCACCCATCGGCTGGGCAGCCTGGCGCAGCTGGTCGACGAGGTGGCGACCATGCGGGACGGTCGCATCGTGGAGTGTGTGGCGGTGGCGACCTATCTCGCGCGCCAGCGCTCGCGGAGCGTGCACGCCGCGTCGGATCCGTTGACGGTTCGTGGTGCCTGAGAGCGACAGGCGCCCGTGGCCGGGCGGGCGGCATCCACAGGGCCGGACCGCCTAGCGCTGCTCGACCTTGCCACCGGTGGCCCTGCTCTTGCCGGCCGGCTCCGGGTCGCACATCCGGCCACCCTCGATACCGGGGACGCAATAGATGTCGTAGAGCGTGCTGATGATCTGCTCCGCCGGGCCCTGCTTGAGCGTGTACCAAATGGTTTGCGCTTCGCGGCGGGTCAGTACCAGCCCCTCTTCGCGCAGTTTCGCCAGGTGCTGGGACAGCGCCGACTGGCTGAGGTCGGGCAGGTGCTCGTTGATCTGGCCGACCGACATTTCACGGTCGACCAGCAGGCACAGCACGCGCAGCCTCTGCGTGTTCCCCAGTGTCTTGAGCAGGCGGGCGGCGCCCTCAGCCTGCGGCTGCATTGCACTCAGGTTTGCATTGGCTGGTAGCGACACGGATCGGTCTCCCGCAGGCCAGGCCGGACTTGGCTCGTTCGAGTTGACTTTAACACGTATTCCTAATTAAGCTTACCCTAAATTAGGTTCCGCCTTGATTTATCCGACTTGATCAACGTCAAGCGACCGAATTGCGTGAAAGGTCATTCTGTCCTTCGTTCCAGGCAATGTGATTGCAGTTGAATCCAAACCGAGGGTATCGAGCCATGGCAAAGATCGTGATTCTGGGTGCAGGGCTTGGCGGCATGTCGGCTGCGTATGAAATCCGCGAGGCGCTCGGTCGTGAACACGACCTCACGGTAGTGGGGGAGGGACCGTTGTTCAACTT
>JACDJA010000479.1_pt1 | contig 45651 bp, 44 predicted proteins | sample 7449241 | NCBI WGS metagenome assembly JACDJA01 (sample SAMN14253289, study PRJNA609438) | sludge metagenome | isolation source: initial anaerobic sludge | collected 2018-12-20 | reverse complement strand
GTGCGTGCTTGTTGGTGACAAGATCAGTGATATTGAAGCGGCCGCCGCTGCTGGTATTCCTGTGCGTTTTTTATTTCGTTCTACAGATTCTTGTCATGCAGCCATTTCCATATCGGAATTGGTAGAAGTGGAACAATTTCTTTTGAAAAATTTACTCGAACCTGATAAGCAATGATTCCAGTATTATGGAGATTTTGTGAAATAAAACTGCGAACCTGCTGCTATGAAGCTGAATATTGGGACTGTGCGAAGTGATTATGCTGGATTTAACAGCATCGCTCGTGTAGCTAAACAGTCGCACGGAGCATTTTCAGATTCTGTTGAAGTGGATTTCTCCAGTTGCGATTTCTTTGAAGCCAATATGGCCGCGCCATTATATGTCGTTGTAGCAAGACTTCGGGATGAATTGAACGATGTTTCACTCATCAATCTAAAGCCTGATTTAGATACGATCCTCAGAAAAAATCATTTTCTGACCAAATTTCAGAAGACGGCTCTGATAGATACCAATCAGACAACCGTTCCATTTAAAGTATTCAAGCTTCAAGCGGGTGAGCAGTTTTTCGAATATCTTGAATCTTACATGTATGGAAAGGGGATTCCGGCTATGTCAGCGGTGCTTACTAAACGATTTCAACAAAGTCTTTTTGAGATATTCCAGAATGCTGCCATCCATTCCAGATCAATATCTGGAATTTTTACCTGCGGACAGTTCTTTCCTCAAAAGCATCGACTTGATTTTACGATTGCTGATGCTGGGGTGGGTATACGAGATAATATTCGTCAATATACTGGAAATACAAAGATGAGTTCCTGTGCGGCTATTAAATGGGCGCTTACTGAAGGAAATACGACAAAAACAGGAAATCAACCTGGTGGCCTGGGTTTGAAATTGCTCAAAGATTTTATCCGGATGAATGAAGGAAAGCTTCAAATTATTTCTCGATCTGGCTATTACGAGTTCTCTGCGACTGGTGACAATTGTAAAAAGCTTGATCATGATTTCCCTGGAACATGTGTAAACATCGAGATTAACACTCAGGATACAAACAGCTATTACCTGAAATCTGAACTGAGCAGTAACGATATTTTTTGATTTTAAAGGATTCCATAATGAACGATCAGGTAAGTATCAGAGTTGCAGATCTTATTGGAGGGCCGCTGGGTATATCTGCTGAGGATGGGCAGAAGGTATTTGAAAAGGTATTACCCCTTCTAAAAAAGAGTAGGCCGGTAAACATTTCATTTGATCATGTGGACATGGTAATTTCTCTTTTTCTCAATGTTGCAATTGGCCAACTGTATGGCTCGTTCAGTGAGGATGAAGTAAAGGCACTGGTTAGAGTTGAAGGTCTTTCCGGGGACGATATGGAGCTTCTGAAGCACGTTGTTGACAATGCCAAAAAATATTATTCGAATCCGAAAGGTTATGATGCAGCATGGCAGGAAGAAGCGAGTGAAGATGAACAATAAGGTGTATGACCTGTCTTCTTATTCCTTTTCATCCGGAGAACAGATTCTGGTGGATACCAACATCTGGCTTTATTTGTTTCCTGCGCCTGGAAATCCTCAGCAATTTTTTGCTCATCAATATTCAGCTGCTTTTTCGAGGCTTGTCAGTGCCCGAGCACAACCTGTTCTTGATCCTATGGTGTTGAGTGAATATTTGAACCGCTATTGCAGAATAGAGTGGGAAGGAAACTTCAAATCACAATGCCGGACTTTTAAGCAATTCAGGCAATCTTCTGATTTTCAGAAAATAGCTTTATCTGCTCATATATTTGCATCAAAAATTCTAGGCGCTTGTCAAATCCATTCAATTCCAGCGGATCAACTGGATTTCAATCAGGCTTTGGCAGATTTTAAATCCAGACGGGTTGATTTCAACGATGCGCTCCTCATAGATATCTGCAAGAAGCAAAATATGAAGTTGATGACTAATGACGCTGATTTTCAACATGCAGGTATTGAAGTACTGACAACAAATCCCCGGTTGCTGAAAGCTGGTCTGTAAAGATCATCATAATTTCTCTGACATGTTATTGAAGGCTGCTGACAAGTTGAAGTAACGGCCTTAGTATTGCGGAAATGTTCTGGTTTGTACCATTGATGACCAGGCTGGGGTGTTCTGGTGGCTCGTAAGGGCTATTAATCCCCGTCATGTTAGGTAGCTGTCCACTCCGTGCTTTTTTGTACAATCCTTTGGGGTCGCGCTGTTCGCATACCTCTAGCGGTGTACTGATATAAACCTCGACAAAGTTTTCTTTCCCGATAAGTTGTCGGGCCATTTCGCGTTCCGCTCTGAATGGACTGATGAAAGCGGTGATCACGATCAGGCCGGCATCCATCATCAGTTTTGCTACTTCTGCAACACGGCGGATGTTTTCTACCCGGTCGGCATTGGTAAAACCAAGGTCTTTGTTTAATCCGTGGCGCATATTGTCGCCATCCAGGATATAGGTTCGTTTGCCTTGTGAGTGCAGCTCCTTTTCAAGTGCGTTGGCAATGGTGGATTTGCCGGAGCCGGATAATCCGGTGAGCCAGATGACCTTACCTTTGTGACCATTTAAACGTTCACGATCTTCACGACAAATGCTGAGGGCCTGCCGGTGCACATTTTGTGCCCGGCGCAGATTATGCATAATCAATCCCGTGGCTATCGTGGCGTGGCTGTATTGATCCACCAACACAAAATTGCCCAGTACGGGCAATGTGGTATAGGTATCGAATGCTACCGGATGGTTCAGCGCCAGATTGCATACCGTAATATCATTTTGTTTTAGCTGTTGGCATGCTTCGTGGGCGCCAGTATTTATATCAATGCGATATTTGATGGTAGTAATGGATGCATCGGCTTGCTGATTCGCCAGGATTAGCTGGTAGTTTCGACTAACTAATCCTGGTTCAGCATGCGTCCAGATTACTACGGCAGTAAATTGATCCGTTGTTTCCAGAGGTGAATGCGCGGCTGAAATAACATCATTGCACGAAATTTTCACCTCTTTATCCAATGCCAGAGTGATAACTTCATTCGTACGCGCTTCAAATACATCGCTATTTAAAGTGCGAATATTTTTTACCTGCGCGATTTCTCCGGAGGCAGCAATACGTACCACGTCACCTATAGTAATTTGACCATTAGCGATCATTCCGTTGCAACGATCAGAGTGGATGTTCGCTGGATTGTTTTCTTGCACCAGAAATATGAAGCGGTTGTCAGTTATTCTTGCTGTTTCTATGGTTGTCAGATAGTCAATCAGTGAGAGGCCGTCATACCAGGGGGTATGGACGGAGGGATTGAGAACGTTATTCCCCTGAAGCGACACCGTGGGTATGATTGCGGTGCTTGCAAAATCCAGGTGACTGCACAGATCGTGAAAGTCCTGTTCGATACCGTGAAAGATGTGGGGATCAAAATCTACCTGATCCATCTTGTTGACGCCGAGAATGAGATGGCGAATTTTGAAGGACGATGCCAGATAAGCGTACCATTTGGCCTGGGTTTGTATTCCGCAGGCGGCATCGATCAGAATGATTGCGACGTTTGCCTTGAAGAGTGCAGCATGTATTTCGCGGTTGTTTCTCTCGGGTTCTGTTGCAATGGTGATCGAGAATTCACGTCCTGTCGTTGAAAAAATGGACCAGGTTTCACTATCGACTGCGCCAGATTTGTGTTTGAAGTTGAAATTGTTGTCTTGTGCTGGTTGGTGGTCTGCTGCTTTGGAGAGAGTACTCAACAGGAAGTCGAATAGGGCACGCTTGCCGCTACTTTTATCCACGCAAATGAGAACGTGCAGTCTGTCAGATTGAGTGGATGTTATTAGCGGTTTGGTTGTTAAAGTCTCTTCCTGATGCATTATTTGTTAGCAGGCTGATGTGGTTGGTTACGAAATATAATTTCATTATGCAAAAAATTGATCTTACCGCCTTGCTGACAGAATTGTTGCCGATTATTCAGGCGGCAGGTGACGCTATCATGGCAGTATACCGGGCCGGGGAGATTGATTTTCAGCAGAAGGCTGATCAAAGTCCGGTTACCCGAGCTGATCTGGCAGCGCATGATGGGTTGGTGCAACGCTTGAAGTTACTGATAGCGGGCTGCCCGGTCGTATCGGAGGAAGATAAGACATCCCATCAATATCGGGATGATAAAAATCGTTTTTGGTTGATTGATCCGCTTGATGGCACTCGGGAATTTATTAACCACAATGGCGAATTTACCGTGAACATCGCTTTGATTGAAGAAGGCCGCAGTGTACTCGGCGCTGTATACGCGCCTGCTATGGATTGTATGTATTGGGGTGGTCCAGGTTTGGGAGCATTTAGAAGAACGGAATCAGGTACCCAGACGATTTGTGTGAGTTCGGGAGAGCCTGAAGATATTTGCCGTGTGGTAGCGAGCAGAAGCCATCTCGATGCCGGAACGCAGGCGTTTATAGATCGCTTGGGAGAAGTGCTATTGTTACAAGTTGGCAGTTCCTTGAAATTTTGTCGCGTGGCAGAAGGCATGGCAGATATTTATCCGCGCCTTGCACCAACCAGCGAATGGGATACCGCAGCTGCTCAGGCTATTCTGGAGGGAGCGGGTGGCAAGGTGATCGACCTAGATGGGCGAGCATTGCGTTACGGCAAATCAGGCGTACTGAATCCGGCATTCATTGCCGTGCGCGATGCTGCATTGATTCCTGTTTGATTGGCTGTGGACAGTTCAGGGATGGCTGGGGATGAATTGAGTGGTTTGCTTGATCAACAAGTAGCCGTTCTGATGTGCACATACAATGGTGCACATTACTTGCAGGATCAACTTGATTCCATCGAAAACCAGAAATACAAGAATTGGTATTTATATGTATCGGATGACGGTTCGCAAGATTCCACGCGGGATATTTTGCGCGCCTTCGAGGCAAAAACGGATCGGCTGCGTGTTATTCAGGGGCCAAGAAACGGGTTTTGTCAGAATTTCCTGTCGCTGATTTGTAATGGATTGATCAAGGCGGATTACTATGCGCTGTCTGATCAGGATGATATCTGGCATGAAGACAAGCTTTTGCGTGCTGTTAAGGTGTTGTCCGATATTTCTTGTGAAACCCCGGCACTTTATTGCTCCCGGACAAAATTAGTGGATGAGCGGAATAATGAAACAGGCTTGTCACCCTTATTCAAACATGCTCCCGGTTTTCGTAACGCACTTGTGCAAAATATAGCGGGCGGTAATACCATGGTGTTCAACCATGCGGCCAGAAAACTCATGCTGGAAGCAGGGCCGGATGCTAATTCTGTTGTACATGACTGGTTTTTGTATATGGTAGTCAGTGGTTGTGGCGGTGTTGTGATTTACGATCCTGTTCCCAGCTTGTGCTATCGCCAGCACGCCGCTAACCTAATCGGAGCAAATGATGAATTTATTGCCAGGCTCAGGCGCTTTGGCCTGATGCTGTCTGGGATGCATCGACGGTGGAATACACGAAATATCGAAGCACTGTCAGGTTTACGTGAAAAACTGACCCCGGAAAATCGTTACATTTATGATGAATTTTCCCGTTTCCGTAATGCTTCATTATGGAACCGATTGGTGGGCTTGTATCGTACCGGGATTTATCGACAGACTCTTGCAGGAAATGTCACTTTGTGGCTGGCTGCGCTATTCAAACGTCTTTAATAGTGCTGTTGCATGATTACAATCTTTGTTGTCAATTATGGCCAATCACTTTGGTTGAGCATTGATAGCAGAAACAAAGGTGCCAGTCATCACTCCGCTGTGCCGGGTTGCTGACATTTTTCTGGATTGCTTCACCTTTGCAGGGTTCGCAAAGACAGCGAAGAGACTCTGTAATTGCAAAAATAACCATTTTGCGACTGCAGGCGAAGTAAGGCAGGAAGTAATCCAGAAAATGATTCTGAAGCTTTGAATGCTCTCGCATCATCCGAGTGGGAATCTTGTATCGAATCACGCCGACATAGATGCTCTTGGGACCCGGTATTCTTACTTTTGTGGTGGCTGAAACCATCCACTGGAAACAATGATCAGGCCGGTGTCTCATGCTCTTGGGTATTTGCCCACGGCCTGATCTTTGCCAATGTTTCTTCCAGCGCACCGCGTGCCATCTCGATATCGTAGTCCACTTGTAGGCGCAACCACCATCCGTCTGACAGACCAAAAAATCGGCATAGGCGCAAATCTGTATCTGCGGTAATGGCACGCTTACCCGCTACGATTTCACCGATGCGCTGCGCTGATACGCCGATTTCCTTTGCCAGCCGGTAATTGCTCATACCCAGCGGAATCAAGAATTCATCTGCCAGCATCTCGCCGGGGGAAACCGGCGTTAATTTATTATTCATGGTTAATCTCCATCAGTGGTAATCCACAATCTCAACATCTTCTGCATCCGTGCCTGTCCAGCGGAAGCACACACGCCACTGGTCGTTGATGCGGATACTGTGCTGCCCGGCACGGTCGCCTTTCAATATCTCCAGCCGATTCGCGGGCGGTACGCGTATATCCTCAATGCACCGTGCCAAATCAAGTTGCTTGAGCTTGCGTAACGCTGGACGCTCAATGTTGACAAATCGTGCAACTCGCCCCAACTTGAATAGGGTTTCAGTATCCACGCATCGAAATGTCTTGATCGTCATGAGTACATAGTATTGTGTTACGATATTAGCGTCAAACGACATTACAGATTAATGCCAACTTGGAGAAACGCTGATTTATCCCGTCACCCTACGCTTTTATGCCTGCCTGGAATAAGCGTGTTTTGTGTAAAAGAGGAAAAGAGTGGAGGGGCAGGTTTGTCATGGATTGTCCTGTGGTGCATGACTGGTTTTTGTTATATGGTTGTCAGCGGTTGTGGAGGTGTTGTGATTTATGATCCCGTTCCCAGCTTGCGCTATCGCCAGCATGCTGCCAACTTGATTGGGGCAAATGGTGGTTTTATTGCCAGGCTCAGGCGCTTGAGTTTGGTGCTATCCGGGAGACATCGACGGTGGAATACACGGAATATCGAAGCACTGTCAGGTTTACGTGAAAAACTGACCCCGGAGAATCGTTATGTTTATGATGAATTTGCTCACTTTCGTAATGCTTCATTCTGGAACCGGCTTGCAGGTTTGTACTGCGCGAGACTTTATCGCCAGACTTTTGCAGGAAATGCCACCTTGTGGCTGGCTGCGCTATTCAAGCGTCTTTAGCAGTGCTGTTATAACGATGACAGAAACCGGCAATTGCATATCTGTTAGTGTTGTCTCTGGTTATTTCTGCATTGCTTCACCTTTGCAGGGTTCGCAAAGACTGCAGAGTGGCATGGTTTAATGAACCCGGGCACTGAAGTGAAGAGCATCTGAGGGGACGACTATGAGTCAATACAGACTGAATGCTGTGCCTGCCGGGTATGCTGACTGGCTGGCAGAACTCAAGCAGCGCATCCATGCTGCGCAGCAACGTGCCACTCTCGCGGTCAACCGTGAGCTTGTCTTGCTGTATTGGCAGATCGGGCAAGGCATTCTGGAGCGTCAGGCCAGCCAAGGCTGGGGAAGCAAGGTCGTGGAGGCACTGGCTCGTGACCTGCGCAACGCCTTCCCGGATATGAAGGGCTTCTCCCCACGCAACCTCAAATACATGCGCGCATTCGCGCAGGCCTGGTCAGACGGGGAATTTGTGCAAGGGGTGCTTGCACAATTGCCGTGGTATCACCAGGTGGCCCTGCTGGACAAGCTTCAGACGGCCGAAGAGCGCCAATGGTATGCCGCCCAAGCCATTGAGAATGCTTGGTCACGCAATGTGCTGGTGATGCAGATTGAATCTGATTTGCGTCAACGCACAGGGGCTGCTATCACTAATTTCAGCCAGTGCCTGCCCCAGCCACAGTCCGATCTGGCGCGTGAATCATTGAGAGATCCGTATCGACTAGATTTTCTCGGATTGGGCAAGGAGACGCAGGAACGTGCCATCGAAGATGCTCTGGTCAAGCATGTCACCCGGTTTTTGATGGAGCTGGGAGCAGGTTTCGCTTTTGTCGGGCGGCAGGTGCATGTGGAGGTGGGCGATAAGGATTTCTACATCGACCTGTTGTTCTATCACCTCAAGCTGCGTTGCTATGTTGTGGTGGAACTGAAAGCAGGCGAATTTCAACCTGAATACGCAGGCAAGCTAAATTTCTATCTCAGCGCGGTGGACAGCCAACTCAGGCATCCCACCGATAATCCCAGCCTGGGTCTGCTGCTGTGCAAAAGCCGGGACAAGGTGGTAGCTGAATATGCGTTGCGCGATATGAACAAGCCCATCGGTGTGGCTGAGTATCAATTGGTGCAGGCTTTACCAAAAGAGCTGGAAACTGACTTGCCGCGCATTGAGGATATTGAAAGAGAGCTGGAGGGTGAGGAGTGATCGTCATAAGTACATAGTATTGCGTTACGATATTAGCGTCAAACGACATTACAGATTAATGCCAACTTGGAGAAACGCTGATTTATCCCGTCACCCTACGCTTTTATGCCTGCCTGGAATAAGCGTGTTTTGTGTAAAAGAGGAAAAGAGGAAAAGAGTGGAGGGAGCAGGTTTGTCATGGATTGACCTGTGGTGCATGACTGGTTTTTGTATATGGTGGTCAGCGGTTGTGGAGGTGTTGTGATTTACGATTCTGCTCCAAGCCTGCGCTATCGCCAGCATGCTGCCAACCTGATCGGAGAAAATGATGGATTTATTGCCAGGCTCAGGCGCTTTGGCCTGATGCTGTCTGGGATGCATCGACGGTGGAATACACGGAATATCGAAACACTGTCAGGTTTACGTGAAAAACTGACCCTGGAGAATCGTTATGTTTATGATGAATTTGCTCACTTTCGTAATGCTTCATTCTGGAACCGGCTTGCAGGTTTGTACTGCGCGAGACTTTATCGCCAGACTTTTGCAGGAAATTATTACCCTGTGGCTGGCCACGCTATGCAAGCGCCTTTAGCAGTGCCGCTGCATGATCATGATTTCTGTTATCAATCATAGTCAATCAGCTTTAGTTAAGTATTTAGCAAAAACAAAGATGCCGGCCAGCATTTGGCTACAGCTTTCCAGAATCCCAGGGCACCATCGCTGACAGCTAATTTTGGTGCATCTTTGCGACCGCGCTGTTTCAAATCCATGAGTACTTCCGTCCAACTGGCTTCTGACTCGCGATAGCCATCGGACAATGCCAGCAATTCTTTACGCCCGGTCTCATCAGAACCGATAATCACCAAAAGACATAATCGGTCATCCATTCGTACAGTGCTGTAGATTCCATCAGCCCAGACATAAACCTACCGTTTGCCACTCAGATCACGACGCGTCCAGTTTTGATAATCCTGCTCCTAGTCCTGTTTCAGGCGGCTGATCATGGCTGCCGATAATCCCGTTGCTTCTGGCCCGAATAGATGTTTCAGCGCTTCGGAAAAATCTCCCGTTGAAATTCCTCTCAGATATAACCAGGGCAAAAACTCCTCAATGTTCCGGGTGCGCTTCAAATACGGTGATATCAGACTGTTTACCCAACTTGGAGCGATCTCAAACTTTCGGAACTTTGACTGCAATGTCTCCAAGTCCCGTTTGTATCGAACGTGCAGGCAAATAGCCATTTCTGGCTAATATCATCTGACCTTCGCCAGTTTTTAAAGTGGCGTGCTGCTCGATAAAAGTGGATACTTCCGCTTCAATAACTGCAGCCAGCATTCTACGTGCGCCTTCTCGAAGTACTTCCTGCAATGGATCATTTTGCTCTGGTTTGTTCAGCTTTAAAATATTACTATCTGTCATGCGGTGTTTTTCTTTTTATTGGTTGGTCTGCTGAGATCTTTACCAGCAGATTACACCGCTTTTCCCTCTACTGGCATACACCAGAAATGATCATACCTCGCAGCTTGGAGACATCAAACCAGTAGGTATCCTCCCCTGGTAAAGGACTTGTATGAAACCCTTGGCAACAGCGTTTTGAACACAACAGTGTGATCTGACCTGCGCTTGGCCGGGCACTCCAGGGCTTATATCGGCACCCGGAAAAGAGTTCGGTTTTTTACGCGTTAAAAATAAACTGCTCACCATGCCCAGGTGCAAACAACTGTAGCGTATGGGGTTTATTTTGTTCAGTGGCCTGTGGTTGCAAAGTGTCAGTGTTGCAGTAATCATAATTGGGAAAATTAGGGCGCATAAAATAGTAAAATAGGGGACAGACCAAGTTTTCTACTAAGAGTGGTAATTTTGTCTTGGATAGTGGCGCTTTGGTGAAGAGATTGTGGCCACTTTGAGGCGACGGGTGACCCCGGGAAAATCCGGGTGACCTCGGAAGGTGATAGCGCCAGAGTTAGGAGGGGTTGTTTGACTAAACGGTGAGAACCGTGGCCTGTCCCCATTTTTCTTATTAAGTAAATTTCTTATGCCCACTCAAGACGTACGCTGGCTCCAGCGCCTGGCTAACTATCAAAAAGCGCGCCAACGCTTGGTGAGTGCGGTGGAACTGGCAGCTACCCGGGAATTATCCGAATTGGAAAAACAGGGGCTGATTCAGTCCTTCGAGTTTGTTTTTGAGCTGGCGTGGAATGTAATGAAAGATTACTTTATTTATCAGGGTAATCCAGAAATAACCGGTTCACGCGATGCTATACGCCAGGCTTTTAAAGCCGGGCTTATCACCGACGGTGAGGGTTGGATGGAGATGATCAAAAGTCGCAACCAAACATCACATACTTACAATGAAGCGGTAGCTAATGAAATCTGTGAGAAAATTCTGAGTAGCTACCACCTGCTTTTTGCAAAATTTGAAGCAGATATGCAAACCAGGAGCGCGTGAAATGCCGAAAAAATTTGGTCTGCCTCAAGCTGCTATTACCAGGTTATGCCATATTTTTAGTCAATATCCACAAATCGACAGCGTAATTCTTTATGGATCGCGCGCCAAAGGCAATTACCGCCCGGGTTCTGATATAGACTTAAGCATCCAGGGTGAACAGCTAGACCTGACAACTCTGCTGGCCATAGAAAACCAGATAGACGATCTGTTGTTGCCCTGGATGGTGGATTTATCATTATTTCATAAGATAGATAATCCAGACCTGATTGAGCATATTCAAAGAATCGGTATCCCCTTTTATATCCAAGTCACTCCCCGCAGGCCGGATCAGCGCAGCGCATCCGGTATCAAGGTACATCTGGCATGATTCTTAATTGTGTTGTAGCCTAAATAGTGTAGTCGTGAGATTGAAAATATGAAATCCTTTTATCCTTTAAAAGGACTTCATATAACACAATCGCATCGCAGACATGATATCTCGGATAAGGCATGGGTGTTATTTGAGGAGCATTTACCAGGACGCGAAAGAGCATGGGATGGAGTAGCCAGAGATAATCAACAGTTTATTAATGCTGTTTTCTGGATTATACGAACAGGAGCTCCATGGCAGGATTTGCCGCCAGACTACGGGAACTGGAGCAATACACATCGTCGTTTTATCCGCTGGCGTGACAAAGATATTTGAAAAAGCTGCTGGAAATCCTGATTGATGATTCTGATATGAATGGCTGATGATTGATGTTAGCCACATGCCCAACAGCTCTTTATGGCCCTCCCTATTGATGCCAAGTGCAAGGTACATCGACTTGTTGATAACCCGGTTGTTCTGCCGGATTTTCAGCACAATACAGTCCAGATAAACGATCGGGTAAATTGCATCCAGGGTAGGCGACACATCAGCGTCGTACATTTCCCTGAACGCATCAACGATGTCGCGCGTGCTCATGCCCTTGGCGTAAAGCGCCAGAATCTGGTCATCTCCATCTGCGTTAGACGCGTCTGGCCCTTGCGCACGATCTGTGGCTGAAAAGTACCAGCCCAATCACGGGGCACCTCAATACCAACCTTGCCATGAGCGCCCTTCAGTTGTGCTTGGATAATGTACCGTTGCGGCGGTTGCCTGAACCACGCCCGGCAGGATCATGCCTGGCATAACAGATGCTCGTCCAGCTCGGCTCCAAGGGCTGCTTCCACGGTCATTTTAACTAGCTGCTGGGTCAGGCTACCCAGATCTGCTTCAGATTTGATATTTTTCGCCAAGCAGCCAATATGGGCTTGCCACTGGTTCAGGTCGAGTTCATTCATTGTGTCAGTAGTCATGGAAAATTCCTTCACGGGGATGAAGGCTCGGGCACTTACACAAGATATTTTACAGGCTCCATTATTCTTCAAATATTTCTTCAATGGTCTGTGCTGTCAGAATCCGCTCACCCCAGTACAGCAGGGTTTGTGAATCTGCAGATTTGATACGGGTCTGGATAATTTCATCTGCTGGACCAAATTTTCGCTCCAGTAACCTCAGGAAAAATTTTGCTTCACCTTCCAATCTTCCTTCCTGCCGCCCCTCCTGAATACCAATCTGCCGCCCTTCCTGAATACCTATCTGCTTTCCTTCTTCAATTCCCTGCTGTTTCCAGTCTTTGGTCCAATCTTTGACGCGTTCTGAAAGCATGCTGTGTACCTCCTGTAAATCATGAATTTCATCGAAGCTGATTTTTGGCATTCTGCCTGGTAAGAATACCCGTTTCAGCCAGACAGTAAATGCGCGTCGCAGGCTGTCTTGTTCCGGGGTGTGCAGCCAAGTGATTAATGCCTGTAACACTTGTTGGACATCTTCTGGGGTGCGGCTGTTCTCCAGTCGGAACAAAGCGGCTGTCAGGTTACGCAATGCTGCCAGTTCGTGTTCATGGTAACGTCCTTCATCCAGCAGCAGGTAGTTGAGCTGTGGCCGGTAACGATCCAGTCCGCCAGGCGCAGGGAAAATCAGCTCAGTTATGTTTGCCGGTGCCTGCCAGCGGTTGTCTCCATTGTACAAAACTACCGGTAGTACTGGTGGTAGCTGTTCCCCCGTTTTAATGGATTCACTGCGGATGAGGTCCTGATACAGCAGGCCGATGTAAGTCATGATTCGCACCGCCATGAACCAGTCCACGGTAGATTGAAATTCCAGCAATAAATAAACGTACAGCCATTCGTCTTGCTTGCCTTGCTTACGGCGCAAGCGCCAGATGATGTCATCCTGACGTTCTCTCAAATCATCGCTGATATAGCTACCGTTGATTTTCTCCAGTGTGGAAAAGTCGAGTTCATTAACCCAGTCTTCTTTAACAAAGCCGCGCAGCAAGTCTGCCACCATTTCAGCGTGGGAAAATAGCAGTTTATATCCGTGATCGTGATTCATCTCTCAGATTTTTATCGTGTCGCAAATACTGTTTCAGTTTGTCGTAAAAGTTCTCGTACGTACCGATTTGATAGAAGTCGATGATCATAAATTCAATAGGTATGTTTCTGGCCGGCGATCGATAAGCTATTGGATACTCTTGCTGGTTGAACCGGGACTTGTAAGCCCGAACATCGGCCAGATCCCTCGCTTTGAGCTCGCCAATTTCTGGTGTTTCGCATATCATTTCTACCTTATCTTCAATTGCCAGTTGCAGCGGCCTGTTAGCTTTATTGACATACTGGGCGAACGGATGCTTGAAACTGGTTCTCATGGACCGATATTGGATAGCAATCGACTCCATGTCAAAGCAAAAATGATCTGCCAACCGAAAGGATAGTATTGTCAAATCTGCATGGAAAATTTCCCCTGGAAAATCGCGACATCTATGACATGATGAATCTTCCCGATTTCAGGATGCTTCATTATGGAACCGACTTGCGGGTTTGTATCAACAGGCTTTTACAGGAAATATTACCCTGTGGCTGGTTATACTATGCAAGCGCCTTTGGCAGTGCCGTTGCATGATCACGATTTCTGTTGTTAGTCACGGTCAATCAGCTCTGGTTGAGGAATTACTCAAGGATTTAGCCAGGCTGGATATGTCTATGATCGCCGAGGTGTTGATTACCCTCAATATCCCCGAAGAAATTTTATTTGAACCTGATGATTTTCCCTATCCGATCAGTGTGTTGAGAAATACTGCGCCCCGGGGATTTGGTGCGAATCATAATGCTGCTTTCCAGCAAGCAAAGGGAGAATGGTTCTGTGTTCTGAATCCCGATATCCGTCTGGTTGAGAATCTGTTTCCAGTTTTGCTTGAGGAGATTACTCGGTTATCCGCCGCAGTGATCGCACCGATGGTGATCACGCCGAATGGTGGGGTCGAGGACAGTGTTCGGCGATTTCCCACCCCTTTTTCTCTAGCCATCAAATTTTTCGGATGTGGTGATGGCCGATATATCTTCGCTGCCGAGGATGTGACGTTCAGAGCAGACTGGGTGGGTGGAATGTTCATGCTGTTTCGCGCAGGAGATTTCCGTGCGATTGCTGGTTTTGACGAGAAGTATTTTCTGTACTACGAGGATGTGGATATCTGTGCGCGCTTGTGGAAATCTGGGCGGTCAGTCCTGGCATGTCCAAAGGTCCGGGTAATTCACGATGCGCAACGGGCCAGCCGGAGAAGTTTGCGCTACATGAGGTGGCACATGGTCAGCATGTTGCGGTATCTCTGGAAGCATTGGTGGCGTTTACCAAGGACGTTGGCAAATTCTGCAGAGTAAGCACATGGCAAGATCATCCCTGGTGCTCCACCAGCTTTTTCAAGCCTTCGTCTACTGATAACGGCGGCTGCCACCCGAGCAGGGTGCGGGTTTTACTGATATCCACCTGCAACGAACCTAGCAAACGCTGCGCTATTGCACCTTTACTCAGCAAGCGCGCCGCCAGGTGTAGCAGCCACACCGGTATGGCAAGTAAGTGTACTTTTTTGCCCATCGCTTGGCCCAGCCGCTGCAATAAATCGGCAGTGGATAGATCTTCTCCATCGCTTACCAGAAAAGTCTGATTGGCTGCGTTTGGGTGATTCACGCAGGTGCAGATAAGATCCACCAGATTGTCCAGCGCCACCAGACTACGACGATTTTTCACCACCGCACCCAACGGCAGAGGAAAACCACGCCGCACCCAACGCAGCATGGTCAGAAAATTACCCTTGACGCCAGGGCCATAAACCAACACGGGACGAATGATGACCAGCTCCATGCCCATCTCCTGAGCCAGTTTGTGCAAACCCGCTTCGGCCTCGGCCTTGGAAATGCCATAAGCATCTTCTGGCGCAGGCGTGTCATCTGCTGAATAGGGTCGCCCCGGCTGCGTGCCTTCGCCGTTGACCTTAATTGAGCTGATAAACACAAAACGCCGCATTCCGGCAGCGGCAGCCTGCTGCGCCAGGCGCAGCGTACCATCCACGTTCACGCGGCGATATTCCGTGAGTGGATCAGTCGCGTTATCTTGCATTACATGGACGCGGGCAGCGCAATGGACTATCACATCCACTCCTGCCAGGGCTTGCGTCCAGTCGGTGGCCGCATCCAATGTGGGTACGATTACTGCTTCATCAACCGGACACCCTGCTGTCAACGCTGAGACTGACGTGCGAAATACAGGCCGTACCGTTACCTTTCGCTGACGCAGTGTCTGCCAGATGGTACCGCCTACAAAACCGCTGGATCCAGTCAGCAAGATGTTCATTTCATGTCTCTTGGCGTAGTATCTGTGCGCACAACAATGAACGGGCACAATTACATTCATAACCAGGATGATTTTGTCTGTCAATTTTCTGATATTTGTTGGTAGGCATATTAGAAAATCTGGGTGGCAAAGTCTTTGAAATCGATCAAATGTTGTTCGCGATAAGCTACAGTTAAGAGGCCTCTGCGCGGATCCTCCATGAGCCGCGTTGCTGGCAAAATCGCAATGATCGCAAACGCTTCAAAAAGGCATAATTGTAGAATGATGATCTATCTTGCTATACAGGCTCGTATCGTTGAACTTCAAATCCCGATTACAACAGCAGCGATTTCACGCACCCAGCTGTTCAAGGACTGTTTTCGCTTCAATCAAGTCGAGGTTGTCTACGCGTTCATTGAATCTGGAGTACACCGCGTTTAAGATGCGTTTGGCATCGTCTGCTTTGTTGAGTTTTCTCCAAAGTTTAGCTAGGCTCGTGGCGGCCCGAAGTTCAAATATTTTTGCATACTGATCCTGCGCGATCTTTAAGGCTTCACACAAACACTCCTCTGCTTCTTGGACTGTTTGCTCGGATTGCCCGAGCAACAGTTCGCCTTTCAATCGAAACAACTCCGCTTGCCAAAACAATTCTCCTCCAGTAACAGCAAGTTTCTGTGCCTCCTCAATGGCGACCAATCCTTCGTCAATTCTATTTCTGCGTAAATAGATTTCTGCCAGTAACGCCAATGTAGACGTATTGTTGGTAATCGCACCTGTGGCCCGGGTAGCAGCAATCCCATTAATTAATTTGACGAGGCCTTCCTCCCGTCCAATTTCGGCCAATGCCCAACCCTGAGAGGCTGTCGCCCACGCCAACCCCAATTCAAATGAGTATTGTGTTGAAACCGTAATTGCCTCATCGGTGAGCTCCAGCGTTCTCTTCGCATTGCGGGCGCCGGCATAGATCCAGGCAAGAAAAATGAGCGTAAAAACACGAGTGAATGGGTGCTCCAGCGCCCTCGCCATACCTATCGCCTCCAATGCCAACGTTTCGGCTTGCTCAATCTCACCTAATATCCATAACGTCCTGGCCAGCAGAATCCTCGCGCTTATTCCTGAATCTTGTCCGTAGAAAAAGACCTGTGAGCGGTGTTCATCCGGAACGTCAAGGGATTTTGCGGCGGACAGATGGGTTCTGGCTTCGTCAAACCGGCCAGAAAATAAGTTGATTGCACCCAAGGCATGGTGAGCTTCAATCAGCAGTTCTGCTATTTGCTCACGGTGAGCCAGTGCCAAGAGATCTTCAGCCAGGCCGCGCGCACGGACGAGGTGCCCTCTGAGCATAAGAACGACCCACAATCCCCGAATAACTCGAAATTGGTCCACGGAACTGCTTTGCTCCGACAACAAATCCTTCGCTCTTCGATAATTATGTTCCATTTCGTCGGACGCATATCCTTTGACGGCCAGCAATGGGCCTCCGCGTGCAAGCAGGAGTTCCAACTCCAGGGTATTTCGCTCCGGGTCTTGCGGCAGTTCCTTTAGCAAATCCAGTGCTCTGTTAAAATGATTAAGCGATTCGATATTGGCTGATTGTTTCGCATCTCTACGGGCCGCGCGATGCCAATAATCAACTGCCGGACCAGTCAGCCCTGCCTGTTCCAAGTGATAAGCCAAGAGTTCCGGTTCCATGTTTACCCGCTCTGGGAACCGGCTCTCCAGGGTTTTGGCAATGCGAGCATGAAGTATGCGCCGAGGTTTCTTGGGTAACATGCTGTAGGCCGCTTCCTGGACGAGTGCATGCTTGAAGTAGTATGTCGCAAGAGGTATCTTGCCCTCTTGAAGAACGAGCCCGGAAGCAACGAACAGGTCGAGTGCATTCCTTAACTCGCTGTCCGGCACTTCGACAGTGGCTCGCAACAGCTCGTAGGTAAATTCGCGCCCTATTGCCGCACCGGTTTGCACAATTTCTCTGGCTGACCCTAACCGATCCACCCGCTCCATGAGCAACGCCTGCAGACTGTCTGGAATGGGCAATCCCTTTAGTGGGCCCTTCAGAGTAAATGAATTGTTGTCCTCGATCAGGAGCCCAGATCCAAGCACATTTTCCGTCAATGTTTCAATATAGAGGGGTATGCCATCGGCCTTGGCCAGAATAGCCTGCTGCACCTCGGGCGGAAGCACTTTTCCTCCTGTTATCGCCGCAATGAGTTCAGCGCTATGCCGACGTGGAAGTCGGTTGAGCGTCAGGGACGTCACATAGCTATATTCCGACCACAACGGCTTGAAGTTGGGGCGAGTTGTGATCAACAACAACACACGCATCTGCCGAATGCGGCCAATGATTCGCGTCATGAGTTCCTGCGTTGTTGGATCAAGCCAATGGGCGTCTTCCACCGTGAACAACAGTGGACAACGATCGGCCAGCCTTTGTAGATAGTGCACAAGTGCTTCCAGCGTCATGTCTTTGCGTTTTTCGGATGGCACATTGAGAAGCGGATACCGATGATCTCCCTGGATCGAGAGCAGATCTGCCAGCAATGAAACCGTTTCCTGGCTATCGATTCTGCCTTCGATAGCCAGGGCGTCGAGCTTGTTCAGTTGTGCCTGGGCACTGTCATGACTTGCGAGTCCCGCTGTTTGCCGCAGAAAATTGATGGCCGGATAGAGTGCCGTATTGGTATGGTAGGGTGAACATTGAAACTGAATCGTCTGATACCGTTCATCTTTGAGGCGCTCACATAAACTACAGACGATTCTCGATTTTCCGATGCCGGCCTCACCGGATAGGAGCACGACTTGTCCTTCGCCGCTGATGGCCTCGCGCCAGCGACCCAACAGGAGTGAGATCTCCTGTTCTCTGCCTACAAATTTGGCTAAGTGGCTGGATCGATAGGACTCAAACCGGCTGACCGACAGCCTGGTACTCAGAACCTGCCAAGCTTGGACAGGTGTGTCGAACCCTTTCAGCGAAAAGGAGCCGAGATCCAGAAATTCGAATTCATTTCCGACAAGCCGTTTCGTCGCTGGATCAATGATCAATTGATTGGGTTTTGCCAGCGTCTGGAGGCGGGCGGCGAGATTTGGGGTTTCACCAAACACTGACCGTTCCTTGGCAAGATCCTGTCCTATTAGCTCGCCGACTACGACTTGACCAGTAGCGACCCCGATTCGTGCAGCAATATCAAACTGTAAATGGGGGTTGTCTCGATTAAGTTCCCCCACTGTATCCAGAATAGCCAGTCCAGCATGGACCGCTCGTTCCGCATCATTTTCATAGGCATGGGGGTACCCGAAATAAACCAGCATCCCATCGCCCATGTATTTTGCGATATAGCCATTGAGCCGGTCAATTGCTTGGCTACAGGCGTCCAAGAACCGTCGGATCACATCCTGGAGGTCTTCAGGGTCCAATCGGCAGGACAGTGCTGTCGAATCCACAAGATCACAAAACATCACCGTCAACTGTCGACGTTCTGCTTGATCCCGTTCTGGACGGAATAGCTGCTCCTCCTGAATGACGTCAGCGGGCATAGGCCTCGAATCCATAACCTCAGCGTTTTGCGACAATTGAGTGATCGCGCGCAAGATTTTTTTCCGATGTCCCAGCAAAACACCCAGCGCCTCCAGATCGCCCTCATTCAGCTCGGGCAGGACATCCCAGGTGATCGCATTTTGCTGAAACGACTCGCGATATATACCTAGGCCAAGGTTATCCAGCCATTCTGATATGTGATCATTCGTCATGAACAAAGTCGATGGTAGATATTCCGGCCTGCCATGGACAGGATTAACTGAGTTAAGCGCGGGAAGTTACTCGTTGCGGATCGCAATCCTTTAATTGATAATAGATCTGTGATGAACAACGCTTCCAAAAATATGATTCCTAAAGGATCTTTCACTCGAAAAATGGAACGTCAACTGGTAGGCATGGTAATGGCGGTCATCGCCTACGTGATCGAGAAAGCCGTGTTGCGTTCGATCAAGCGTAGTGGCACAAAATCTTCGGCACTGAACAGTCCGCCATCGTAAACTATTTTTGTCTTCAATGTCTTTGCAGCAGATCGATAACCAGGCCAAGGGTCAGCAGACCTCCGACGATCCCGAATGTTATTGGCACCCACTCGGCAGTAACCGTTGACGCTGCTGTGAATCCACTGGCCAGGATACTTGCCGCAGCGGTCAGGCCGAGCGCTAGTCGTCGTCCCGTATGACGTACTATATCCTCCAGTGAATTGGCCCGGAAATTTACCACAAGCTTTGGACCGCCAGGGCGGGCACCAACGAAATTTTCAACTGCTTCGATCATGCGCAGGGTTCGTACTTTCAACTTCTGAGATTGATACAGCAATGTCTTCGGATTGAACGCGGTACCCATGCGTTTAGCCATCAAGCGCATCAGATACTTTCCCGCTACGTCATACGGATCGAGTGCTGGATCAAGCTCGGCAGTCGCCAGCTGTACCTGCGCGAGTGCCTTGATGGCGAGCGTGAGCGAAGCTGGTAGCGGTACTCCGTGCCGTAACGAAACCGCACTCATTTCTTGCAGAAGCGGCCCGATCTGCATCTCGGCAAGCGAGGCAGTGCGATATTTTGCCATCACTTCCCCAATCTCACTCTGGAATCGGGCCACATCGAGGGTGCTACTATTATCGGCGCTCGTCATCATGAATGTGACATCGGTGAGAAACGCCGCATCTTCCTGCCATAGAGCCATCAACATTAACAAGAGATGCTCACGGAGATCGGTTCCTACCATACCGACCATTCCGAAATCAAGAAAATAGATGCAATCCTTCCACCACATCAGATTGCCTGGGTGGGGATCGGCATGGAAGAAGCCATCGACGATGATCTGTTTGTAGTAGCTCTCCAACAGTTGACGAGCAGCCTGGATGCGTGCTGGGCCAGCCGGCGCCTGCCTGATCGGTATACCCTGGATCTCTTCCATTACTAATAACCGAGACGTGGACAGATCCCGGTGTACGCTGGGTACGGCAAGGCGATTATAGTCTGCGAGCACCACTTGCATGCGCTCGATATTGTCGGCCTCCTGACGGAAGTCGAGTTCACTATGGAGCGAGGTGGAGAGATGTTTGAACACGGCTTCCATATCAATCACCTGATTGAGCGCAGGACGCTTTCCGACTTTCTCCACAAACACCTGGAGGAGGGCGAGATCCTGTTCGATATCCATGCGAGCAGTCGGTCGCTGAACCTTGACTACGACCCGTTCACCGCTTTCGAGCGTTGCACGATGGACCTGAGCGATCGTGCCAGCGGCGAGAGGCTTCGGGTCAATCGACTTGAATACATCCTCCCAGGGGACTCTCAATTCCTGCTCGGAAACTTGGACCACCTCGCTTTCCGTCATCGGCGGCACCCGGGACTGCAACAGAGAAAGCTCCTCAATGTATTCAATTGGAAGGAGATCCGGGCGAGTTGACAACACTTGTCCGAGTTTTGAGAATATCGGGCCAAGCTCTTCCAGGGCTGCTCGTAAGCGCTTGGCTTGCTGACGGCGGATAGATATATCTGGTTCGTTAGATTGGCTGAACAGCTTGAGGCCATGTTTCGCCATTACAGCTGCGATATGCGTAGCGCGGGCTGCCAGTCGAGGCTCAAAAGGCGGGATTTCACCCGCGGATAGGTGAGTTCGAGCCAAACCCGATGTCTGCTCACCAGTAGAATGCGCGGTATTTACAATAATCACGGTGCAATGGGCACTATGACTGATGCGGTTCGGTATGTTACCGAGCAAAAACTTTTTTCGACCTGCCATGCCAAAATTGCCAACCACCAGGACATCGACTGCCTTCTGTTCAGCGGCGCGGACGATTGCCAATGCCGGATCCGTATCAATGACGACCAAAGCATGCCCGCGATCTCCGGCGACCTGCCGCACAAAGTGTGCCAAATCGTTGTTGGCTGCCGCAGCGCGCGTTTGTTCGGCTTCGCCGAATTCTGTGGCGGACGGATACTGCGGCACCACTACCTCAATCGCGAACAGCTCCGCATCGTAGCGGTCGGCAAATCCAGCGGCCCACTGGACAGCTCGGTCGGCGGCTTCAGAGCGGTCGGTGCCTACCATCACGCGTTTTATGACTTTACTCTCCAGATGATTTTTCATAAATGTTGTAGAGTGATGAGCAGGGATAGCATCGATATGACAGGATCAGCCTGGGTGGCAGGGTGTTCAAACACCCTGCCCAAACGCTTATCAGCGTGCTATTGATCTGAAACAGCCAATCGATGCTGGTTGTTACGTAACATCTTTTTTCTCAGAGTTACCTTACATGAGTCAACGTTCCTGGCCTCCGGCAATCTTTGTTATGCAGAAACGTACAGGTATAATCAAGTCGTATGGAATTCGTTATATTAAACGATGAACTTCAAGATGAAGCTGGTTTTTTGGAGTTGCTCGCGTGTGATTTAAAGCCCTTTTATGAGCCGCGTTTACCCTATCACAACTGGGATGAACATATTGAGCACGGTCTTGGTATCATCGACGACCTTTGTAAGCAGGAAAAGACCAAAGGCAACCTAATCAATTCTTTCATGGCCAAAATTGCTTATATGGGGCATGACGCTGGTTTCCCCCATGATCTCATAGCACCTGTCTGGGAAAAGTATGGCAGTAAAGAGGGGTATTCAGCTCATATAATGAATGTCCTCCTGCAAAATTACGGGTTCGAAGAATCATATATTCGAGATGTTCAAACATGCATAATGTTTACAAGGATGGGTGAACAGCTACCGGAAAATGTAGGTGAAGAGCTTGGTAACACAGCTAAAGCTGTGCGCACTGCTGATCTTTCTCATGTCTTTGGGCCTTACAAGAACTTCGTTATCAATAGCTTCAAGCTTATGGAAGAAGGGAAAATGTACGGTCGAGAGCCAGTCTTGGCAGAATTCAAAAATAGAACCAGATTTGTGCTGACAAATTACTTGAGTCCCGATTTTATTCCTTCTGGTACTTACAGTATTGTTGATGGCATGAAAAATATTGAGCGTTTTTGTAAAGATTCACCAAGCCGTTTATTGAAAGTTGTCGGGAAACAGGCTAACCGTTTCGCAAGTCTTATAAAGAAAGCTGCTTAAAGACCTTTAGATACTAGATGCCAGTCAGACTGGTATTGCCCGATTTGCTGCCCGCTATGGCTTTGTAGAAAAGCCTGCCAGGATTCGTTTTCATATCCTGGATCCTGAAATACAAATCATCGCGGGTATCTGTTGTCCGGATATTACACTGGATGCTGGTAGCTTTAGCCGATTGACCATTGGTATCCGGCGGGTGTTTATCACTGAAAACGAAATCAACTTTCTGGCTTTGCCCAATGTCCCTGCTGCCATGGCTGTTTTCGGCTCCGGCTACGGCTGGGAAGCGCTTGCTCGGAGCCGTTGGTTGGATCGCTGTGTGATCCATTACTGGGGAGATATCGACACTCACGGCTTCGCCATTCTTGATCAACTGCGCAGCCATTTTCCGCATGTTTCATCTCTGCTGATGGATCGCGCGACTCTTGAGGCGCACACTGCTTTCTGGGGCCGGGAAGACAAGCCACAGCGGAATGATTTGCACCGATTAACTCCGGAAGAATCGGATCTATACGATGCTCTGCGTGACAACCGTATCCGTGAGGGGCTGAGGCTGGAACAGGAACATCTGGGCTTTGGCTGGGTACGTGAACGGATTGATCAGCTGTGATGCGATATGATATTAGGGTGAATTTTCAAGTGAACCTGTAAACCGGGATATCATGTTACGTTTACTGGATATTGTGCTGGCAGTCTTGGGTATTCTGGTTACCCTGCCGCTGTTGACGATTCTTTATGTGGTTGGGTTGTTCGACACACGATCACCATTATTTCGGCAGATAAGGGTAGGAAGACAGCAGAAGCCATTTGTCCTGGTTAAATTTCGTACTATGCGACCAGGTACGGCTTCTGTTGCCACGCATCTGGCGGATGTCTCGGCTATTACTTCTTTTGGTAATTTTTTGCGAAAAACTAAGCTGGATGAGCTGCCGCAACTATGGAATGTACTCAAGGGAGAGATGAGTCTGGTTGGCCCCCGGCCTTGCTTGCCAAATCAGCTTGAGTTGATCGGAGAACGAGTGCAACGGAGAGTCTTTGATGTGCGTCCGGGTATTACAGGGTTGGCGCAGATTCGGGGTATTGATATGTCTACCCCTGTGCTGCTGGCAGAGGTTGATAGGCAGATGATCAAGACGTTGTCGGTGGTGAATTATTTTAAGTACATTGTGCTGACAGCGACAGGTCGTGGTGCAGGGGATCGTGTAAGAGAAAAATCCGGTTGATTAAGTTTTATGGTTAAAAATTACTTCAGACAGTTTGCACCCTCAGTGTTGACCTTGTCCCGTACGATGAAACGGCTAATTGCCCTTTCTGTAGACTTCAGTTTGTGTGTTTTGACAGTCTGGCTGGCTTATTACCTGCGTTTGGGTGAGTTTGTCAGTTTTACCAGGCAGGGTCCATGGGCAGAGGGCGCCATTTGGGCAGCGGTAACCTCCGTTGTACTGGCGCTGCCTATTTTTATTGTTACTGGTCTTTATCGTGCCATTTTCAGATACAGCGGTTGGCCGGCGTTATTGACGGTAGCACGTGCTATCAGTATTTATGGGCTGATCTATGCCACCATCTTTATGGTTATCGGGCTGTCAGGTGTTCCACGAACAATCGGTATCATTCAGCCGATTCTGCTACTCCTGTTTGTCGGTGCATCGCGTGCGCTGGCACGTGTGTGGCTGGGAGATCAGTACCAGAATATTTTGAGACATATTTCCCGGCCCCGGGCACTTATTTATGGTGTTGGCCGAACAGGTCGTCAGTTGGCAGTAGCCATGGCCAATAGTCCGGAAATACAGATAGCGGGGTTTCTGGATGATGATGATCGCTTGCATGGACATGTACTCAATGGTTTGCCTATCTATAACCCGGGTGATCTGACGGCCCTGGTTTCCACCTTGAATATCAGCGATGTCTTGTTGGCAATGCCGGGTGTTTCACGCCGTCGTCGTAATGAAATTTTATGCCAGATTCGTGATGCGCGTGTTTCGGTACGGACATTGCCCAGTGTGACTGATCTGATCCAGGGTAAGGTGGGTATTACAGATTTGCGTGAACTGGATATTGATGATCTGCTCGGGCGTGAACCGGTAACACCGAATCATATTCTGTTAGCGAAGAATATCCTGGGTAAAGTGGTGTTGGTGACGGGGGCGGGTGGATCGATTGGTAGTGAGCTTTGCCGCCAGATTCTTGTTGTGGGGCCGATCAGGTTGCTGTTGGTTGAACAGAATGAATTTGCGCTTTATATGATTCACCAGGAACTGGAGGGGAAGCTTGCCAGCCGTGATATTGTGTTGGTGCCTTTATTGGCATCAGTACAGGATGAGGGCCGTATGCGGGAGATCATATCTACTTGGCACCCGGATACTGTCTATCATACCGCTGCCTATAAGCATGTGCCGCTGGTGGAGCATAATCCGGCGGAAGGCATTAAGAACAATGTGTTTGGTACGCTCCATCTGGCACGGGCCGCCGAGGAAAATGGTGTGATGGATTTTGTGCTGATCAGCACAGACAAGGCAGTGCGACCTACCAATATCATGGGTGCGAGCAAGCGCTTGGCAGAACTGGTATTACAGGCTCTGGCCGATAACAATTCCGCTACCCGATTTTCCATGGTGCGTTTCGGTAATGTACTGGGTTCATCGGGCTCAGTGGTGCCGAAATTCCGTCAGCAAATCCGGGAGGGGGGTCCGATTACGCTGACTCATCCGGAGATTACCCGCTATTTCATGACAATTCCGGAAGCGGCTCAATTGGTTATCCAGGCAGGGGCAATGGCCAGGGGCGGGGGGGTGTTTGTGCTGGATATGGGAGAATCCGTGAAGATTATGGATCTGGCACGCCACATGATTGAGCTTTCTGGTTTGACTGTCAGAGATGAGCAGAATCTGGAAGGTGACATTGAAATTGAGATCACCGGTTTGCGCCCCGGTGAAAAGCTTTATGAGGAGCTGTTGATTGGAAACAACCCGGAACTGACCTCCCATCCGAGGATTATGAGAGCGCATGAAGATTCTGTTCCTTGGGCAGAGCTGGAAGGTAAGCTGAGTGCTTTGGAGATGGCTTTAAATGTGAATGATGTCGGTGTCATCCGGTTGATGATGGCACAACTGGTTCCTGGTTATATCCCCAATCAGGAGATCGTAGATTGGGTGTATCTTGCGCAGGAAGACGAAGCACGGGCAATGGAGTTGGGCAGCAAGGGGACTTCCGGATAAAAGTAAGTAACTCGCTGTTCATTTGTGTATTCCGCAGCGTGCGTTATAAATCACGCCGTTGCAGGCAACGTAGTCGCGCAGGAGCGTGCAGGCGGTATCACGCAACAGATCAGTTGTCACGATGATACCGCGAATTTCCAATTCATCAATCCAGTTCTCTGGTCGAGGACCTTCGTCGAAACCGATTGCCTCCACATCCTCACCGCGTGCAGCACAGACCAAACTGCGTACGCCGGACCAGATCACTGCACCAAAGCACATTACACAAGGTTCGGCACTGGTTACCAGTTCACAGGCAGGCAGACCGTCAGCGCTCAGATCGTGGCTGCCCAGTTTTGTCTGCGCCAGCGATAACGCAAGTATTTCGGCGTGAGCAGTGGAACAGTGGCTTGATACCACCCGGTTGGTACCGGCTGCAATCAGCAAGCCGCTGTCGCGCTCGAATACCGCCGCAGCAAAGGGGCCACCATCTGTAGCTATATTGATACGCATGAGTTCAAGCACATAACTCATGCGTGCTTCAGGTTTAATCAGCACGCGCGGCTCCATATTTGCCTGTACAAGGAAAGCTGGCAGTTTGATGTGCAATGTAGTGCTTATGCTCATAGGGCAACTTTACACTACTGTCGATCAATGCGGGTAGCGCTTAGTGTTACTTCGGCACAATCGAATCTTCATTGTTATAAAAATTGATTTTTTTGTCTGAAAGCCATTGGTACTGGCCTGATATCCAGCTGGTGTGGTTACCAGATTAAAGTCAGCCCGCAAGCAGCCGATAAAGTCTGAAATTCATAAAAGGTTTTTCAGTCATGTTGGTAAGTATCGGATATCTTATTGTCATTGTCTCTGTGTTTGGTGGATTTGCTCTAGCGGGCGGCCATCTGGGATCATTATTTCAGCCGGTCGAGCTGCTCATGATTGCAGGTGCCGCGCTGGGTGCATTCTTCGTCGGTAATTCCGGCAAAGCAATCAAGGCTACTTTCAAAGCGCTTCCTGGTGTTTTTCAGGGTGCCCGATATACCAAGGTGGTCTACATGGAGCTGATGACACTGCTCTATGAAGTGCTCGGCAAAATCCGCAAGGAAGGACTGATGTCGATTGAGGCGGATGTGGATGATCCTGCTAAAAGTCCGTTGTTCACAAAATATCCCAAAATCCTGTCGGATCATCATGCCATAGAATTCATTACCGATTATCTGCGGCTGATGGTTGGTGGCAATCTTAACCCCCTGGAAATTGAAAATCTGATGGATGGTGAAATCGAAACGCATCACCAGGAAGGGGAAGTGCCCGTGCATGTTATCGGCAAGATGGGGGATGCACTCCCAGCTTTCGGAATTGTGGCAGCCGTGATGGGTGTGGTGCATACCATGGCGTCAGTCGGCATTCCACCGGCAGAGCTGGGCAAATTGATTGCTGCGGCATTGGTTGGGACGTTTCTTGGGATTTTGCTTGCCTATGGTTTTGTCAGTCCTCTAGCCAGTCGCCTGGAACAGAGATTGCATGAATCAAGCAAGTTGCTGGAGTGCATCAAGGTTACGCTGCTGGCTAATCTTAACGGCTATGCACCGGCGCTGGCAGTGGAGTTTGGCAGGAAAGTGCTCTTTTCCACTGAACGGCCATCGTTTATCGAGTTGGAGAAGCATGTCAAACAGAGTAAGGCCAAGTAATGTTGTTTTCCCGGGTTTTTTTGTTTCTGTATGAGGTCGCGAATGGCTGAGGACTTTTCACAAAAACCAATCGTCATCAAACGCATCAAGAAGATAGCGGGAGCGCATTATGGTGGCACGTGGAAAATTGCCTATGCTGACTTCGTTACCGCCATGATGGCCTTTTTCCTGTTAATGTGGTTGTTGGGTTCAACTACGCAGGGGGATAAGGAAGGTATTTCTGAATATTTCAAGATGCCTTTAAAAGTTGCGCTGCTTGGGGGAGATGGCAGCGGGGACAGTACCAGTGTCATTAAAGGAGGTGGTGATGATCTGAGCCGGCGAATCGGTCAGATGAGGCGATCCGATTTTGATGACTTGAAGCAATCTCTTGATATGGATGCGCTGCAGACTCTCCAGGATCGTGTTGAACGGGAACAACTGGAAAAACTCAAAGCCAAAATAGAAGATGCAATCAACAGTAATCCGGTACTTAATAAATTTAAGAGCCAGCTGTTACTCGATATTACCTCGGAAGGTTTACGCATCCAGATTGTTGATGAAAAAAACCGTCCGATGTTTGCTATCGGAAAAGCAGAATTGCAGCCGTATACCAAAATGATTCTGCATGAAATCGGCAAGATGCTGAATGATGTCGGCAATAAAATCAGTCTTTCTGGCCACACTGACGCGACTCCCTATCCCTCCGGTGAAAAAAGCTACAGTAACTGGGAATTATCGGCGGATCGTGCCAATGCTTCCCGGCGTGAGCTGATCGCGGGTGGAATGAATCCGGAGAAAATGTTGCGAGTGGTCGGGCTGTCTTCCGCGGTGATGTTTGATAAAGAAGATTCATTCAGTCCTTTTAACCGGCGGATCAGCATTATCGTCATGAATAAAAAAGCCGAGGATGCCATTACTCGTGAAAGCCTGGGTGAAGTAAACATCCATAGTGAAGAAGAAGTCAGTCCGCAGATTGTGGATGGAAACAATGCCGTATCCAACTGAGACTGTTCATCGGTGTGCTGCTTCCGAATCACTGCTGAAAAAGATCTTTGTAGTGCTGCCGAGCAGTATTTTGCTTGTATGTTTGCTTGGGGTAATTCTGCCGTGGCCGCTCACGCTGCTGCACGCAATCTGGCTGCAGGGAGTGATTGCTGCGCTCATGAGTTTCTATCTGTTGCGCTTGCCAGTCTGGCAGGCGGTTATTCATCTGTTCTTTTTCCCGGCGCTGCTGTCGGCGATATCAACACTGAAGCTGTCTGCTGACTGGTATCTGGCTGGTTTTATTACACTCATGCTAATTTTTGGAAGAATACATCACACACGGGTGCCGTTGTTTTTGTCTAGCCAGGAGGCGGTTGATACACTGGCTGGATTGCTGCCGCAGGATTGCAACTTCAAATTGATTGATCTGGGCTCGGGGTGTGGCGGGCTGGTATGCAAATTGGCGCGGATGTTGCCGCATGGCAGCTATCACGGCATTGAGACCGCCATGTTGCCCTGCTGGATCAGTAAGTTGAGAGCAATGCTATCCGGGCAGGATTGCCGGTTTCAATGGGAAAGCATCTGGCGGTATGATCTGTCTGGATACGATGTAGTATATGCCTATCTTTCCCCTGTGCCCATGCCTCGTTTATGGGAGAAAGTATGCCAGGAAATGCGTCCGGGTAGCCTTTTCATCAGTAACACCTTTACTGTTCCAGGCGTCATGCCTGATCGGTGTATCCAGCTGGATGATTTTAGTGGTGCCGCACTTTATATCTGGCAAATACCTTGATGAAATTCTGCGTTATTGTCGTCGCCAGGTTGTTCCTTGCGGACCGTCTTCCAGAATAATGCCGGCTTCGGCCAGTTGCTGACGCAGTGCATCAGCCTGCGCAAAGTTCTTCTCCTTGCGCGCCTGTAATCGCTGCTGGATCATGCGTTCAATTTCTTCTATGGAATGGTGGTCATTCTGTGGGTGTGCGGGATGTTGCAAATATTGCCTTGGTGATTGCTGTAACAGACCCAGTATTCCACCTAGAGCCTTGAGCAAACTGGCATAGTGTGAATTACCCGTCCGGTTTGCTTCGCTTGCCAGATCGAACAGCACCGCAACCGCCTCTGGTGTGTTGAAATCATCATTCATCGCCGCCATGAAACGCTGAGCGTAGCCATCATTTACCCAGTCAATCGTAGCAGTTGCTTCTTCAGCTGCCTGTGCCTGTGATGGCGCGTGATTCTTCAGCGCTGTGTAGAGACGTTCCAGTGCGTTTCTGGCATCGTTGAGGTGGGCATCAGAATAATTGAGCGGGCTGCGATAGTGTGCCCGCACAATGAAAAAACGAACTACCTCGGGCTGGTAGCGTGCCAGCACTTCCCGCACAGTGAAAAAATTACCCAGCGATTTGGACATTTTTTCATTGTCTACGCGCACAAATCCGTTGTGCATCCAGTAATTAACATGGGGGTGGCCGTGGACGCCTTCACTTTGCGCGATTTCGTTCTCGTGATGCGGGAATTGTAAATCCTGACCGCCCCCATGGATGTCAAACCGCTCACCCAGGTAGTGCCCGCTCATGGCGGAGCATTCAATATGCCAGCCCGGACGTCCTTTGCCCCACGGCGAATCCCAGCTGGGTTCATCGGGTTTGGCAGCTTTCCATAACACAAAATCCAAGGGATCCCGCTTGTTGGTATCGATCTCCACGCGCTCACCGGCACGCAAATCATCGAGTGATTTACCCGAGAGCTTGCCATAGCCGGGGAAACGGCGTACATCGTAAAATACATCGCCGTTGTTTGCTACGTAGGCGAGCCCTTTGCTCAGTAATGATTCGATCATTGTGACCATACTCTCGATGCATTCAGTTGCGCGCGGCTCGAAAGAAGGACTGATGATGCCCAATGCCGCAGCGTCTTCTTCCATTGCTTGAATGTAGCGGGCAGTCAGTGCTCCAAACGGCTCATGGTTTTCCAGCGCGCGGCGAATAATCTTGTCGTCGATGTCAGTGATATTGCGGACATAAGTCACCTCGTAGTCAAGAGTCTGTAGCCAGCGTACTACGCTGTCAAATACGACCAATACACGAGCGTGTCCAAGATGGCAGTGATCATAAACAGTCATGCCACACACATACATTTTGACTTTCCCGGGTGTAAGAGGGATAAATTCGCGTCTGGAGCGGGTGAGCGTATCGTAAATTTTGAGCATCGGAGGCGTATGCAAGAGAGATAGTTGTGAGAAGTGCTTATTTTATTGATAAAATCAGGGACTTTTCTTTATAACCGTCCGCCCGGCAGAACCAGGGGCAAAACCGTGTGAGTATAGCATAATGATAATCTTCTCCTTTGAGCGGCATACTGCTCGTTCAATAAAAATAGTTACCTCCACTACGCTTTTCTTTACCTTATGCCTGACGATGTTGGCAACATCCGTTTTTGCAGCTAATCCTAAGGTTGAAATTAAAACCAATCTTGGCGCGATACAGATAGAGCTTTATGCCGATCAGGCGCCAAAGACTGTCAAGAATTTTCTGAACTATGTTAATGATGATTACTATACCGGCACGATTTTTCATCGGGTTATTGCCAAGTTCATGATTCAAGGGGGTGGATTCGATCAGAATTACGTACAGAAGCCTACCCGGCAGCCTGTCGAAAATGAAGCTGCCAACGGGCTTAAAAATACACTTGGTACGATTGCGATGGCGCGCACCAATGAACCACACTCTGCCTCGTCACAGTTTTTTATTAATGTCGCAAACAATAATTTTCTTGACTACACCGCTCCTACCATGCAGGGGTATGGTTACGCAGTCTTTGGTAAAGTTACAGCTGGCATGGATGTTGTTAATGCGATTGCCGGGACGCCAACCGGAGCAAATGGGCCTTTTAACAGAGATGTACCACAAAACATGATCGTTATTGAAAGTGTCAAATTGCTCCCGGCTTCTGCCAATTCCGAAAATCCGTAAACTCAGGACAAAATTAAAATGGTTAAAATACATACAAATTACGGCGCCATTACTTTGGAACTTGACAGTGATAAAACGCCTGTCACTGTCGAAAATTTCCTGCGTTATGTTGATAGCGGACATTACGACAACACTTTGTTTCATCGTGTTATCGATGGTTTTATGATTCAAGGTGGCGGTTATGCACCAGGAATGAAAGAAAAATCAACTTTGGCGCCTATTCAGAATGAAGCTGCTTTGGGTTCTGGTAACGAGACCTATACAATTGCCATGGCTCGCACTTCCGATGTGCATTCTGCCACTGCACAGTTTTTCATTAACGTTGCCAATAACGGTTTTTTGAATCACACTGGCATGACGCCACAAGGTTTTGGTTACTGTGTATTTGGCCGGGTTGTGGAAGGCCAGGAAGTGGTGGATGCAATCAAGAAAGTGAAAACAGGTCGTTCTGCCGGACACCAGGATGTACCGCTGGAAGATGTCATCATTGAAAAAGCTAAGCGGGCTTGAGCTAAAATTCTGATAAATAATTTGTGTCTGGCACCAAAAATAATTTGGCCTGTGTTTTACAAATGGAAATTCAGTAGAAATGATGGAGATCAATAAAATTCTGGAAACAGCTCAAAATCGGGCGCAAGAGCTGGGTGTTTGCTACAGGGGAGCACTGTTGCCATCAGAGGCGCATAAGGTGCTGCAATCCATGCCGGAAGCCAGAATTGTGGATGTGCGCTGTCGAGCTGAACTGGACTGGGTTGGGCGTGTTCCCGGGGCAATTGAAGTCGAGTTGCTGACTTACCCAGGAATGCAGCCCAATCCTGATTTTCTGGAACAGCTTACTGGTCAGGTTGCAGATGATGCTGTTCTGCTGTTCATCTGCCGCAGTGGTGGCCGGTCTGACCAGGCAGCAACCCTTCTGAGCCAGAATGGTTTTACGGAGTGCTATAACATTCTGGAAGGTTTTGAAGGCGATAAGGATGAAAGTGGTCACCGCGGGCGACAATCCGGCTGGAAAGCCGCTGGATTGCCGTGGATTCAGGGCTAAAGAGGGCTTTAACATTAACCTGCAGACCAGTTAATCAGGCCAAAATGGGCTGTCAGCAATACAATCAGGCCAAAACCAATGCGGTACCAGGCAAACAGGGTGAAATCATGATGGCTGACATAGCGTATAAACCCGCGTATCGCAATTAACGCGCTAATGAAAGCTGCGATTGATCCCACCACAAACATTCCCAGATCATCGCTATGTAAAAATTCCCGGTGTTTGTAGACATCATAGAAGGTGGCAGCAAACATGATTGGGATTGCCAGAAAGAAAGAAAATTCTGCAGCAGCTTTACGTGATAATCCGGACAATAATCCACCGATAATCGTTGCGCCGGAACGGGAGGTGCCAGGGATCAGTGCCAGACACTGTGCGCAGCCAATTTTCAGCGCATGCTTCCAGTTCATATCATCTACATTTTCAACCTCAATTCTGTGTTCCCGACGCTCGGCCCAGAGTATCAGCACGCCGCCAGTCACCAATGCAATAGCAACCGGCAGCGGGTGGAATAAGTAATACTTTATCGTTTTGATGAATAGCAAGCCCAGTATTGCGGCTGGCAAGAAAGCAACGCACAGATTCAGTACGAAACGATTTGCCCGTCGGGTGCCCCAGTCCCTGGCCACATTTATTAGCCGTGCACGATATTCCCAACAAACGGAGAGAATCGCCCCCAGCTGTATTGCTACCGTAAAAACCTGAGCTTTATCGTCATTAAAATCCAGTAAATCGCCCGCCAGTATTAGGTGTCCGGTAGATGAGATTGGCAAAAACTCGGTCAGTCCTTCAACAATACCAAGCAGAAATACTTTGATGAGAATCAGCCAGTCCATAGCGGCCTAATGTGAATTGTTTAAGCAAATGAAATCACCAGGAAAGATCATAGTTTTCTATAAATCTCACCGCCTTTTTCAATGAATTCATCCGCTTTTTTGGCCATGCCTTCCTGTAACGCCTCATTTTCAGAAATACCCTGTTGTGCAGCATAATCACGCACATCCTGGGTAATTTTCATTGAGCAGAAATTGGGCCCGCACATTGAGCAGAAGTGGGCAAGCTTGGCACCTTCCTGCGGCAGGGTTTCGTCATGAAATTGCCTGGCCTTATCTGGATCCAGGCTTAAATTGAATTGATCGTTCCAGCGGAACTCAAAACGCGCCTTGGACAGTGCATTGTCACGAATCTGTGCGCCTGGGTGTCCTTTAGCCAGATCAGCAGCATGTGCGGCGATTTTATAGGTAATGATCCCATCCTTGACGTCATCCTTGTCCGGTAGACCAAGATGTTCTTTGGGCGTGACGTAGCACAGCATGGCAGTTCCATACCAGCCGATCATGGCTGCGCCGATTGCCGAGGTGATGTGATCATAACCAGGTGCGATATCGGTGGTGAGTGGCCCCAATGTATAGAAAGGTGCTTCATGACAATGTTCGAGTTGCAGATCCATGTTTTCCCGGATCAGGTGCATGGGCACATGCCCCGGTCCTTCAATCATGGTTTGTATATCGTGTTTCCACGCAATTTTTGTCAGTTCACCCAGCGTTTTTAATTCTGCGAATTGTGCCTCATCATTGGCATCATAAATTGAGCCAGGACGTAAGCCGTCTCCTAGGGAAAAGCTGACGTCATAGGCCTTCATGATTTCGCAGATATCTTCGAAATGTGTATACAGGAAACTTTCCTTGTGATGTGCCAGGCACCATTTGGCCATGATGGAACCGCCACGAGAGACGATACCGGTCATGCGTTTGGCTGTCATTGGAACGAAAGGCAAACGTACCCCGGCGTGAATGGTGAAGTAATCCACGCCTTGTTCTGCCTGTTCAATCAACGTATCGCGGAAAATTTCCCAGGTTAGTTCTTCGGCCTTGCCATCCACTTTTTCCAGTGCCTGATAAATTGGTACAGTACCAATTGGAACTGGGCTGTTGCGAATAATCCATTCGCGTGTTTCGTGGATATTTTTTCCAGTGGAGAGATCCATGACCGTATCACCGCCCCAGCGAATCGCCCAGGTCATTTTTTCCACCTCGTCCTGAATGCTGGAACCCAGTGCGGAATTACCAATATTGGCATTGATTTTGACCAGAAAATTACGGCCGATAATCATGGGTTCTGCTTCCGGATGATTGATGTTGGCTGGAATAATGGCACGCCCGCGTGCAACTTCATCACGAACAAATTCTGGGGTGATCCATTCCTGAATCGCAGCACCAAAACTTTGTCCGGGGTGTTGTCGAGTTAGTAACTCGCTTTTCGCCAGATCGGTGACACGCTCTCTGCGCTGATTCTCCCGAATTGCGATGAATTCCATTTCCGGTGTAATAATGCCGCACCTAGCGTAATGCATTTGAGTAACATTGCTGCCCTCTTTGGCGCGACGAACCGGGCGTGTGAGATTAAAACGCATTGCTGTTAAAGCGGGATCTTGCAACCGTTTTAAACTGTAACTTGAGGATAATCCCGAGAGAACTTCTGTATCTTCGCGCTCTTCAATCCATTTTTCACGCAAAGGGAGCAGACCGTGGCGGATATCTATATTGATATCAGGATCCGAGTAGGGGCCGGAAGTATCGTAGACGCAGATGGGCGGGTTTTTTTCGATTCCCTGGCTGGTGTTGGTATCAGACTGGCTGATTTCCCGCATCGGTACCCGGATATCTGCGCGGGAGCCTTGAATATAAATCTTGCGTGAATTGGGGAGAGATTGTATTGCAGCTGTATCTACCCGTGCATTGTCACTGGTGAATTTTTCCAGTCTGGAAACAGGTATTTTCATGCTATGCTCCTTAAGAAAGCCGCAAGGAGCAGGGAAATTACTCCCAGCTTCCCTCCGGCGGCGTTATCCGCATCAGGTATTAAGGGACTGTCTCACCAACATTCCAGTTTTCTACGAATGCGGACCCCTAGCCAAAGCTGCCAAGCTAAAGTAAATATGGAATAATTGCAAGCCCGATTCTTTCGTTGATAACAGAAATTAGATCTATGATGAACCTCGAACAAAGTCGTTTCAATATGGTGGAACAACAAGTCCGGACCTGGAATGTTCTGAATCAGGATATTCTTGACTTGTTATATCAGATAAAGCGTGAAGAATTTGTACCTGCAGCTTATCGTTTTATGGCATTCACAGATATGGAAATTCCGCTGGAGCATGATGCGGTAATGCTAACGCCCAAAATGGAGGCACGTATTCTGCAGGAATTGAACATCAATAAAACTGATAAGATCCTTGAGGTTGGTACCGGAACGGGGTATATGACTGCGCTGTTGGCTAAACTTGGCGCACATGTTTATAGTGTGGAAATCGTACCGGAACTGCATGTCATGGCGCGTATCAATCTGCAGGCACATGATATCACCAACATAACACTGGAGCAGGGTGATGCTGCACGCGGCTGGCCTGATCACGGTCCGTATGACGTAATTGTCCTGACAGCTTCCACACCAGTGCTGCCCGAGGCATTTCAGCAAAGTCTGGCACCGGGAGGCCGGTTGTTCGCCATAGTTGGTGAGGAGCCTGTTATGGAGGCAATGTTGATAACCTGTACTACACCAGGTAACTATAGTTCGACCCGCTTGTTTGAAACCTGTACTGCGCCATTCAGAAATGCATTGCAGCGTGAGCAATTTCATTTTTGAAGCCCTGTGTCTGCTAACCGCTTCATAAAAGCCAATGTACTGATAACTTCAGTGGCAATCATCAAACCACGAAAATACGAAGATAATGAAATCAGCCGGCTAATGATGAAAAGCTTACGAGGTTTAGCGTGTCTATTATGCTTGAGCATGTTTGTTTGTGTTCAGTTAGAAGCTGCCGATCTGATGCAGATTTACCGTGAAGCGCTGGAAGAGGATGCACAATACGGCGCGGCGCGCGCTGCCTATGTGGCTGCACAAGAACGGATGCCTCAGGGAAGGGCTGGGTTATTGCCCGATATTCGCCTGACTGGAGTTGGCCAAAATCAATATATTGAAACAAGTGGTTTGCCAAGCAGAGAGATCAAAAATCGGGGAATTACCGCGACTCTGACTCAACCGCTCATTCGTTTTGAGAATTTTATTATTTATCAGCAATCTAAAAATGAGGTGGCGCAGGCAGATGCGCAATTCATTATCGCAGCGCAGGATTTGATCTTGCGGGTTGCACAAACCTATTTTGATATACTCAAGGCAAAAATTGACCTTGAGGTAGTCGAGTCGCAGAAAAAAGCGATTCATGAACAGCTAGAACAGGCTAGACGAAATTTTGAAGTTGGTGTTTCGACCATAGTCGATACACACGAAGCCGAAGCGCGTTACGATTTAACCTTGTCACAGGAAATCGCTGCCAGAAACAAACTGGAAATCAGTCAGCATGCATTAGAAGTTCTAATCAATCGACTCCCGAATGATCTGCAGGATGCAAGCCTGGACAAGATTATCGCCGATCCACTTTCTTTGCCTCACGATGGTATGGATGAGTGGGTCGGGCTAGCGGAAGAAAAGAATTTCCAGCTGAAAGTACAGCGTATTGCTTACGAGATTTCCGAGCAAGACATTGACCGTGCCAAAGCTGGTCACTATCCAACTCTTGATCTGGTTGCACAATATAGTGATCAGCATGGTGTCGGCGGTGCTTTCACCGGGCGAGGGCTGGATATCGTCAATAAATCTGTTGGATTACAATTGACGGTTCCTATTTTCCAGGGATTGTCAGTGCAATCTCGTGTTAGAGAAGCTTTAGCTAACCGGGACAAGGCTCGTAAAGATATGGAAAATGTGCAGCGCACGATCGCATTGCAGGTTCGCCAGAATTATCTCAATGTAACTAATGGTATTGCTCAGATCAAAGCGCTGAAGCAGGCATTAACATCCAGCCGCAGCCAGCTTGATTCAACCACGTTGGGTCAGGAGGTAGGTGTACGGATGGAAATAGATGTACTCAATGCGCAGCAGCAATATTTTTCGGCGCGCAGAGATCTTGCTCAGGCCTATTATGATTATCTGATGGCCCGGCTCCAGCTTAAAGCTGAAGTGGGTGATCTGGATGAAGATGATTTGCTGGAAATTAATGCATTACTTTGATTCTTCTTGTTTATTTTTAGTAAAAAAGCCGAAAAATTAGTGTAATCAAGGTAGTAGAAGAATTATTTTTCTGGATGTTCGCTTGGTCGTTTAGAGGATATTTTTGTGCGTTGTGGTTGCTGATGGCAAGCCATGCGGTAAGCGCGTAATGCTTTTTGTGCGTGGCTCAGAACGGTATCCTGTGGATAATTGATAATTTCGCGTGGCTCGACATCATCACTGATTCCGGCAGGAAAGCCGGATAGTAATTCCAGGCCATCATACATATGATCGATAGCGTAAATGTGGAACATACCTTTGGATACCGCATTAATTACACTATCATCCAGTATCAGGTGACGGCAATTGCGATCCGGGATCAGCACTCCTTGAGTACCATCAAGACCGGCAGTTTCACAAACCCTGAAAAATCCTTCTATTTTTTCATTAATGCCTCCTACCGGGAGCATTTCACCAAATTGATTGATCGCACCAGTGACTGCGATACCTTGTTTGAACGGTAATCCCGACAAGGCTGAAAGTAGTGCATACAATTCCGCGCATGAAGCAGAATCGCCTTCTACGCCATAGTATTCCTGTTCAAACACGATAGATGCATTGAGTGCGAGCGGTGCATTATGGTGAAACAAAGCGGATAGAAAATTTTGCAGGATGAATACGCCTTTATCGTGGATCGGCCCGGACATGCCGACTTCACGTTCAATATTGAGCAGACCGTCTTCTCCAGCGAAGGTGTGCGCAGTAATGCGTGTAGGAATACCGAAACTGTGATCACCCATCTCGATCAAGCTCAAACCATTGATCTGCCCGACTTTTTCACCATGTACGGTGATGACTATATCTCCGTCAGCAATAGCTTCTTGTGCACATTGGTCCGGGTAATTATGTCGCAGTGTCCGAGCCTGGCGGGCAGTTGTAACATCTCGCTCCTCAACAATAGTATTTCCGCGCGCTTTGCATTGCAGGGCGCTTTCCACAACCAGCATTTCTGTATAACTGAAGTTTGCACTTAATCGCTTCTGGTCTTCTGTGGTTCTGTGGCAGGTTTTTAGCACACAAGCAACCGCTCCGCGTGAAAAATGTGGCAGAGAGGATTGTTTACAGAGATGGGATATAAAAATAGACAGAGCCCGGTAGGCTTGTATACTGGCCAGGAATGAGACTGCAAAATCAACTTTTACCCGGAATCGCCGCGCTAGTTCGGGATTTTCTTCCTGAATTGTGTAATATTGCTCACGCGAGCCAATCAGGATGATTCTGACATCAATCTTGACAGATTCAGGTTCAATGGGTATGACCGGTGTTGCGGCATTAGCAGTCCAGGATTCTTCAATCTGCAATATGTGGTTACGCAGAAAGCGACAAATTTTTTCCCACAAGAAAGTATCAACCAGTAAATCATCCAAATGTAACATCAGGAAGCCACCATGCGCCTTCAACAAACTGCCTGCGCGGATACGCGTAAAATCTGTCACCAGCATACCTTCAATGGATTGGTACCCGATACTGCCAATCATCGATTTAAAAGATGGATTGTCATCGACCACAACCGGTGCGCTGATTGAATCTCGGTTGTCTACTACGATATTTACCCGGTAGCGCTCAAACAACTCCTTTAGATCTTCCGGGCTCTTTTCTTCATCTAAATCAGCTGGCTGGAATATATCCAGGTTTTCAAGAATATCGTGTTTGATCCCGTTCAAGTGGTGTTCAAGCCTGGCATAATCTTTAAAGGATCGGTCCAGTTCGCCCGGTACGGCATCCAATACCTGATTTAGCAGAGGTTCAATCCAATTCCGACATAATGTGGAGAGCTCCTTATCCCGGTTTTGGCCAAGCATACGAATTTTTTGGAGATAAGATGCAATTTCATGGCGTAGTGCTTGTTCGTCCTGATCGAGAGCAGCTCTCCGGTCTCTCGGTAGCGTCAAGATTTCTTCTTCGGTCAGTGGCTTTCCGGATTCATTTAAAAGCGTAAAAACCAGGCGTCCAGATTCACGCCGAATTGCAAATTTTAATGATTCTGCATATATATTGAGTTTTTCAAAATAATTGCTTTCTTCCAGCTTGAAGCGGTTTTCAATGTGCTCCGCTTCTGCCTTGAAATCATCTCTATTCAGCCGTTCCGGTATTTCCTGCAATAAATCGCTCATGGATTGTGCAAGTTGTTGCCGTAGCCAGCTACCTTTGCCTGCTGGTAAGCGTAATGTCAGAGGTCGTTCCGGCACATCAAAGTTGTAGACGTAGCATAAATCAGATGGTACAGGCTTCCCTGCTGCAACTTCTGTCATCGCCTGTCGCAGCAGGGAAGATCTGCCACTGCCCGTTTCGCCCAATACAAAAAGGTTGTAGTCCGGGTGTTCCATTTCGAGGCCAAAATAAGTTGCCCGCCTGGCACGTTCCTGACCAATCCAGTCAAGTGGTTGATCAATCAAAGTAGATGTATCTGAGAATTCCAGAGAACCGGGATCAATCGTTAAACTGAGCGCATACGGCTCTAATCTGGTTATTGGCATATGGGCTATTGTAGGACCAGGGGAATTTGAAGATTACCGGATATTCTCAGTATTGTTCGATACTGGAAGCTGGTAAGGATACGTGCTTCAGGCAGGGCGAATAGATAGTATTTTGAGATCCTGATTGGGCAGAGTACCTGGATACTAATCTTGTCCAAATGAGTTTGATTACTCGATCATCTGTTATCGCATGTGTTCTAAAGGTCATGATGGAAAATCACTTGGCGATTGTTCATAAGTCAAGTGGAATTAGGTGGTGATGCCAAGTTTTCGCAGGGTGATGGCAAGAGCATTTCCGGTATTGCACAAACAAGTATCAAAAATGATACAGGGGCGCTGAAAAAATACTTTGTAACGGTGAATGATGACACTTCAGTTCTGGTTTTTGTCAGAAAATTAATAGCTGGATTACTGTTTTTGCTGTGGCACTAATTAGGGAAATAACAGAAAATGCGAGCAAAAATTTAGTTTTTCGCCGGAGCAGTAAATTTCTCCTGTTACAAAATGGAGAAATTTACTTTTTAGCAGCAGCTCTACCAGTCACCTATACAGCGGGATTATTTGCATAATATTGATGCGCAGCAGATGATGCTGCACCTTTATCGACTTTCGTGCCCAAATCGGCCAATACATGCTCTAATGCATCCAGGCAGAATATGACGTTTTCCAGTTTGCTTGAATTACCCATCAAGCCGATGCGCCAGATTTTTCCGGCAAAATCACCTAAACCAGCACCAATTTCTAGATTGTAATCAGCCAAGAGCCTGCGGCGTACTTCTTTTTCATCTACGCCCGTCGGGACATGCACAGAGTTCAACTGTGGCAGACGATATGCTTCATCCACGACATATCCGATACCCAGTGTTTTCAATCCAGCTTTTAATGCTTCGTGATTACGACGATGCCGGGTCCAGGAATGCTCAAGCCCTTCTTCATACAATATAATCAGTGATTCATGCAAGCCATATAGAGAATTGGTTGGTGCGGTGTGATGATAGGTGCGGGAAGATCCCCAGTAACCGAGTAACAAACTGATATCCATGAACCAGCTGTGTACTTTTTCAGTACGATTCCTGACCAGATCTACTACTCTTTCTGAAAAACTGACGGGAGACAATCCCGGTGGACAGGATAAACATTTCTGGCTGCCGGAATAAATGGCATCAATATCCCATCCATCCATATAAACAGGTGTCCCGCCTAATGACGTGACAGTGTCCATAATTGTTAGGCAATCGTACTTTCTTGCTATTTGGCCGATGGTCTTGGCATCCGACTGAACACCTGTAGAAGTTTCGGCATGTACAAACGCCACAATTTTAGCATCCGGATTCTTTTTCAGTATATCTTCCACTTTTTGAGGATCAACCGGATCGCCCCATTTATCCTCCACTACCAATGGAATTCCGCCACAGCGTTCGACATTCTCGATCATCCGTCCGCCAAAGACACCATTTCTGCAAACAACAACTTTGTCTCCAGGCACAATCATGTTAACAAAACACATTTCCATTCCGACCGAACCTGGTCCGGAAACTGGAAAAGTCAATAAATTGGTCGTTTGAAATACATATCGCAGCAAGCCTTTCAATTCTTCCATCATTTCGGTGAAAACCGGATCAAGGTGACCCAGTGTCGGGCGAGCCATAGCGGATAAAACACGCGCGTGTGTATCGGATGGTCCCGGACCAAGCAAGGTGCGCTGAGGCGGATAGAAAGTGGTTATTTTTTTTTCTGGGCGAAAGCTATCAATGGTCATCGATATTCCTAATATGAGTGAATGAAAATGTTGTTCTCTAGAATCCGGTTTCTATCAGTAACCAGAATCTTCAGGGAAATATCAAATAGCCTACTGGTGGAAACCAATAGGCTATTTACTTTGACTTCAGATTAAGTCAAATAGTACTTCCTTGGGATTCATCTTAAGGATTCAAGCAAAGATTCTATCAAGTGATCGTAAAATTTACTATTCGCTTGTCTGCGGAAAATAAAGCCGAATCTATCTATAAAATAGCAGCTTTAAAGGAAGATACTTTAAAATTTTATTGAAGCTCTCCCGTTATGTGTATCCAAATAATCAATGCTTGATTGAAGAAGCTCTTGTAACGCTATCTTTAGGTGTGGATGCAATGACTTGACCAGGGATAGCTGACGGTATCGCATCAGGCTTATATTCCAGAGCAATTTCTAGCACCTGGTCAATCCATTTTACTGGCTTGATATCCAGTTTGTTTTTAATGTTTCCAGGAATCTCACTCAAATCCTTGACATTATCTTCCGGGATCAACACTGTGCTTATTCCACCACGATGAGCAGCCAGGAGTTTCTCCTTGAGCCCACCGATTGGAAGAATTTCGCCTCTTAGTGTAATTTCCCCGGTCATCGCAACGGATGCTCGCACCGGGACTCCGGTCAATGCAGAAACCATAGCCAGACAAATACCAATACCTGCACTCGGCCCATCTTTAGGCGTGGCCCCTTCAGGCAAGTGAATATGAATATCGTTCTTCAGATAAAAATCATCTGATATTCCCAGAACGATTGAGCGGCTTCGAACAACAGACAGGGCTGCCTGAATGGATTCCTGCATGACTTCACCCAGTTTACCGGTCGTAATCGTCTTCCCTTTGCCTAGTAGCACTACTGCCTCAATTCTCAGCAACTCACCGCCTACCTCCGTCCAAGCCAGTCCCGTAACCTGTCCAACCTGATTTTTTTCGTCAGCCATGCCATAAGCGTAACGGCGCACTCCAAGATATTTATCGAGGTTGCGGGAGTTGATAATAATCTTTTCCTTATTTTTTTTAACCAGCAAAATTTTGACGACTTTCCTGCAAATCTTGGAGATTTCTCTTTCCATTGAACGCACTCCCGCTTCTCGGGTGTAGTAGCGGACAATGTCACGTAATGCAGATTCAGAAACAGACAACTCCCCCTCGCTTAAACCATGATCCTTCATTTGCTTGGGTAGAAGATATCGTTTTGCAATATTTAGTTTCTCATCTTCGGTATAGCCTGAAAGTCGAATAACTTCCATTCGATCAAGGAGTGCGGGAGGAATGTTCAGTGTGTTTGCGGTAGCAACAAACATGACATCCGATAAGTCGTATTCAACTTCGATGTAGTGATCAACAAATGTATTGTTTTGCTCCGGATCAAGTACTTCCAGCAAGGCAGAAGAAGGGTCGCCACGAAAATCCATTCCCATTTTGTCAACTTCATCTAACAGAAACAGTGGGTTTTTGACACCGATTTTTGTCATACTTTGCAAAATCTTTCCGGGCATCGAACCGATGTAAGTTCGACGATGCCCACGGATCTCAGCTTCGTCTCGCATGCCTCCGAGAGACATACGAACAAATTTACGGTTTGTCGCGCGAGCTATAGATCGACCTAGTGAAGTTTTACCTACCCCAGGCGGGCCGACAAGGCAAAGAATGGGAGCCTTGGATTTGGCAACCCGCTGTTGTACTGCAAGGTATTCAACTATCCTTTCCTTTACTTTCTCCAAACCATAATGATCTTCATTCAGGATGGATTCGGCAATCTTTAATTCTTTGCTGATTTTGGTTTTCTGCTTCCAGGGCAATGCAACCAGCGTGTCAATATAATTTCGTACAACAGTTGCTTCGGCTGACATAGGAGACATCAGGCGCAGTTTTTTCAGCTCAGACTCTGCCTTGGCTAATGCTTCTTTAGGCAAGGAAGCTGCCTTTATTTTTCTTTCGATTTCTTCAAGGTCAGTGCCATCTTCGCCTTCGCCCAGTTCTTTCTGAATAGCTTTAACCTGTTCATTCAGGTAATAGTCCCGCTGGCTTTTTTCCATCTGGCGCTTGACTCTACCGCGAATGCGCTTTTCTACCTGGAGGATATCCAGTTCGGCTTCCAGAAGGCCAAGTAAACGTTCTAAACGTGGCTGAACTTCAAAAATTTCCAGAATTTCCTGTTTTTGCTCCAGTCTCAAGGGAAGATAAGCAGCGATCGTATCAGCTAATCGTCCGACCTCATCAATTCCTGTCAGGGAAGCAAGAATTTCTGATGGGATTTTTTTGTTTAATTTGACATATTGGTCAAATTGGGAAAGAAGAGCGCGTCGTAATGCTTCAATTTCTGACGTGTCGATCTCATCAATTGTGACTGGTATAGCCTTTCCAGAAAAATAGGTTTCGGAATCATTAAAAGATTCAATTTCTGCCCGATAACTTCCTTCTACCAATACCTTGACTGTTCCATCGGGGAGTTTCAGCATTTGCAAAATGCTTGAAACACAGCAAACTTTATAAAGGTCTTGGGGAGAAGGGTCATCTTTAGAGGCTGATTTCTGAGCAACTAGCAGAATATTTTTTCCAGCTTCTGTCGCAGCTTCTAAAGCCTTGATAGACTTTGGACGTCCCACAAATAATGGAATAACCATGTGTGGAAAGACCACCACATCACGCAGTGGGAGCAGTGGTAAATCAAGCTCGTTTTTTGGTTCTTGGGTGTCGAGAATATCTGATGTCATGTCATTTACATCCTGCAGAAAACATGGATAGGATAAGATATGGTGACACCTGTGAAAAACAGGTACCCGCAGTGTGCTAAAAACAAACTCTTAAAAGAATTTGTACTATTTCGAGCTTCTGGCCAGCTTGGGCTTTTCAGCATAAATTATGATAGGTTGAAGATCATCATTTGTAGAGCTGCTTTCGATCACTACTTTTGAGACGTTTTTGATTGAAGGCAGATCATACATAATATCCAGCAGTGTTTCCTCAAGAATAGAACGTAATCCACGTGCTCCAGTTTTCCGTGCAAGCGCTTTTCTGGCAATTGTTACAAGAGCCTGTTCGCGGAATTCCAATTCAACTCCCCCTTCCATGCTGAATAGCTTGCTGTATTGTTTAACCAGTGCATTTTTGGGTTCAATCAAAATTTGGATCAGTGCTGCCTCGTTCAATTCACGCAACGTTGCCACGACTGGTAAACGCCCGATAAACTCCGGAATCAAGCCATATTTAATTAGATCTTCTGGTTCAATGTCACCCAATATCTTGTTTAATTCCTTGCGATCGTTCTGGTTGATGACATCCGCACCAAAGCCTATGCCACTTTTTTCAGATCGTGCACGTATGATTTTATCGATACCATCAAATGCCCCACCGCAGATGAACAGAATATTTGTGGTATCAACCTGAATAAATTCCTGATTGGGATGTTTGCGCCCACCTTGAGGAGGTACCAAGGCTGCTGTACCCTCAATCAGTTTGAGTAGTGCCTGTTGTACACCTTCTCCTGAAACATCCCGAGTGATGGAAGGGTTGTCTGATTTACGCGAAATTTTATCTATCTCGTCGATGTATACGATTCCGCGCTGGGCCTTTTCAACATCGTGGTTGCTTGCTTGCAGCAACTTCTGAATAATATTTTCTACATCCTCACCGACATATCCTGCTTCTGTCAGCGTCGTTGCATCAGCAATAACAAACGGTACATCTAGCAATCTTGCCAGTGTCTGTGCCAGTAAGGTCTTGCCAGATCCGGTAGGACCAATCAGCAATATGTTGCTTTTGGCAAGTTCAATGTCATCGCTACCAGCATTAACTTTTGATAGATTTCTTAATCGCTTATAGTGGT
>JACDJA010000478.1_pt1 | contig 45788 bp, 39 predicted proteins | sample 7449241 | NCBI WGS metagenome assembly JACDJA01 (sample SAMN14253289, study PRJNA609438) | sludge metagenome | isolation source: initial anaerobic sludge | collected 2018-12-20 | reverse complement strand
TTTGGCCATCTCAATGATACCAAGTAATCAATGCAGGCTTGCTCCGATTTAAACATTTCTTCAAATTCCATTTGGTCTGCCGGATATTTCATTTCGTAAAGATAAAACTTTACGGGAGATGATTAGATACCCCATTTAAAAATATTTAAAATCAGTCCTAACACACTTATAATGAGGATTAGATTTGCTAAAAACCTTGTCGCACATTTGAAATGGTTACCTTTATTGGAAAACCTAACAGCAGCGTACAATGAACTATGGCAAATATCTTTTCAGCCAAATAACCGATTTCCTTCCCAAACGACACTTCGAAAGGCTCGTTATGACAAAATGTAACGATAGAACCCAAAGATGAGGCTTGACATACTGGAACCAGATGCTCGTTCTCATATTCGGTCAGTTGGATGGCTGCAACAGCCTTCGTGAACTGACGAATATTACTTCGGCACATGCGAAGAAATCCTACCACCTTGGCTTTGGAAAGACCCCCATAAACCGAAGCATGCTTTCTAAGGCAAACCAACTTCGTGATTACCATATTTTTGAAAAGTTCGCCTACCATATGGTAGATCTTGCCCAGCAGAAGCAAATCGACAAGGAGTTTGAACTCAACGGGAAATATTATGCCTTTGATTCCACCACCATAGACCTCTGCATGTCTCTCTTCGAATGGGCAAGGTTCAGAAGTACCAAATCCGGCATCAAGGTACATACACAACTTGATGTAGTGACCGAGATACCAGTATCGTTCAATATCACAGAAGCTGCCGTGCATGATGTGAATGCCATGGACTGGATTAACTACGAGCCGCTTGCCTGCTATATTTTTGACCGTGGCTACTGGGATTTGGACAGGCTGTACCGTATTGAGATGCTCAATTCGTTTTTCATCATACGGGAAAAACGAAGGCCGAAGTTTGAGGTGGTGGCCGGAGAAGACCTTCTGGAGAGCACAGATAATATCCTCAGAGATCACACCGTTAGGTTCACAACAAAGGGAAACGCTGAAAACTACCCGTCCGAAATCAGGAGAATAGTATATTATGAACCTGAACTCAAACGGACCTTCACTTACTATACGAACAACTTCTTTCTGAAGGTCAGAGACATTGCCTTCCTTTACAAAAACAGATGGGCTGTGGAGACCTTCTTCAAATGGATGAAGAGTCACCTGCGCATCAAGTCTTTCTGGGGCAATACTGAAAATGCTGTACGGATACAGGTTTATGTGGCTATCATCACGTACTGCACTGTTGCAATCATTGAAAGAAAGCTTGCACTCAACAGAAGCACATATGAGGTCATGAGAATACTGGGCAGTTCCCTCCTGGCAAAGGACAATATCATGGACCTGTTCCGACCTGTAGAAGCGGAGCAAACCCAGGATGGCGGGCAGTTGCAATTGGAGTTCGACTTTTATTAACATAAATTAATAGACACTACTGCAAAGAACTCTTAGATTACGGCAAAATTGCCGCATAAAATTTACCGAACTATTGAAACCTATAACCATGAAAAAAATATTCGTACGTACCAGTATTGCATTTCTGCTTCTGCCCTTAATGGGAACGGGGTGTGAGAAAGAGGATGATGTTTTATGGGAGTTATCTCCTGAAAGCAAAAATCCGGTAATTCACAAAGAGGTGGACGGTATTGAATTTAAATTTTGTCTTTTGAACGAACAAGGAGAGCCGGCAACGACTTTAAATGAAGGTGACAACTTTTCGTTCTTCTTTTCGGTAACGAATAACCGAAAAGAAAAGTTGATTTTCGATCCCGGTTTTGCCTATTCAAAAGAAGTTGATTTCTGTAGGGTTTATAACATTGAGACTCAGAATATGGGACGACCTTATCAATTGATAACAGCTCTTGATATTGGTTCCGGAGCTTATCCCTTTAATACAGGAAAAATTTATGTTTTTAAAGAACCTTGGATTGACCAACAAAATTCGGTTTGGTATTGGGAAAATGGAACATATGAGAGCACTCATCGGGAGCCCCTGACAAAAGGAAACTATTACACGGGTTTTAAATACCGTTTCCGATTTGCCCGCAACCACGAAGAGTCTGCGCTTTACACCGATACCCTAAATTTTAAAATCAATTTTAAAATCCAATAAAATGAAATGGACAATCTTATTTCTCATTCTATTAACTTCCATACATTTTGCTTCTGGACAGGTGGAAACAAAATTCTTCCCAAATAGAAATGCATTTGATCAGGTGAAACGTATTCGTGAACAGCCTAAAGCGGGAAAAGTAAAAACTCTCCCTGCTTTCGATGTCCAAAAGTTAATCAACGAGGACAAATTGAACGAAGGTTTGGAGATTCCTTTTCGATTCGGGAAGGGATTCGATACCCATATCACACTTACCGATGGGGAATGGGCAGGTGTTGAAGGCGGCCGACTTTGGTCAATGGAATTTAAATCCAAGGGTGCCTATTCCATAAATTTCGTTTTCAATCAGTTTTATCTCCCCGATAGTGCTGAATTATATATATCTCTAATTCTTCAGAGACGATGTTATATGGGCCTGTAACATCAAAACAGAATACTAAAAACGGTTACTTTCTGACTGATTTTATTCAGGGAGATGGATAGCTCTCCAATTGGTGACCCCCGTTTTTCCTGGTTGGGCTGGGATAGAAGCGGTAATACTCCAACAACAGGAACAGGTATTCATCATCCTTCAGGAGATGTAATGAAAATATCATTTGATAATAATCAACTAATAGAAAGCAGCTACTTAAGTAATTTGGGAACTTCGCATTGGAAAGTAGACTGGGACGATGGAGTGACGGAAGGGGGTTCTTCAAGCTCCCCTTTATTTGATCAAAACCAAAGAGTTATTGGTCAACTCCATGGAGGATATTCAGGTTGTAATTCAAATGATATGAGAGATTGGTACGGAAGCTTTCATCGCTCTTGGACCATTGGTGGCACGAATGCTACCCGATTAAGTAATTGGCTTGATCCATGCAACACCGGAGCGGTTACAACCAATACTTCCAGAAGTCCATATCTCACTGGCCCCTCCGTTGTCTGTATTTCTGGCACTTCGTTTATGGTGGGTAACCTGCCTTCTGGTACAACCATTGAATGGAACCAAAGCAGCAACCTTTCGCGTAATTCACCTCAAGGTTCTAATCCTTGCATCTTCAAGGCCTCTGGGATTGGAAGTGGATGGGTAGAGGCTAACATTGTTACTGATTGCGGAGGTTTTATTTTGCCCCGCAAAAATGTTCAAGCTGTTCGTCCTTCTGGTACCTGGACACAGAACAGTCAAGTGCATCCCCTCTACACAGTCAATTTTGTTGACAATCAAAGTTGGATACAGGCGAATGTAACTTGCCCAGATTCAACAGCCTTCAACTGGGAATTAACAGGAAGCTCGGGAATTAACTGGTCCCAGAACAATTACAACGACATCAGTTATTTAAATCTTTACCTGAACTCTTCATCCAGTTACGCTGATTTTCGGTTGAATATTGATACCCAAGGTTGCGGGACTATTTCGCCCACCTATCATTTTGTTCCCGGTTATATGTATGCTTTTATCCTGTCTCCAAACCCGGCAGAGAATGAAGTGTTTATCACTCGTGTTCAGAAAGACATGATAAATAAAACAAACAGAAATGTGCTTAAGCCGAAAATAGAGAAATTTCGCCAAAAGGAGTTTCTCTATAATAACGAACCTTTTGATACTTACACTATCAGACTTTACAGTGAGAAGCAAGGATTGTTGAAAACGGTCAATACCCGGGAAGAATCTTTCAGGATCGATTTGAGCGGCCTACCATCGGGTATATACTTTCTACATATTGAAAATGATTACGTATTCTATAAAGAGAAGCTAATAATCAATAGAAAATAAGCCACCTGAGGAAAATAAACACAGAGTATCTAATTATTAATTAATATCCAAGCAAAGGATAGCACATAGATAATCATAATTAATTTAATCCTTGTGCAAACTCATCCGTTGACTTGAAGTCAACGGATGAGTTGCCAATCGATTTTTTGAAAAGCCGAGTGCGTGCATAATCGTTTATGATTCATGGTTCTGAAACCCTCATTACAACATCAGCGAAGGAGGCCTGCCTTCTCATCACTGAGATTTCAGGGCTCCTTTAGATTTTATAGATTTGCCTTATGATGAATTTTAAAAGCCTCGCAGAGCAAGTACAAAGGTTTTTGGGGACCAAAAACACATCTTGCAATACCTTCGTAACAGAAACCTCTTAGTTAATATTTTTGGTTTCGATGGCAAGGAGACGTCGTTTAAGGGTTACTGCCTGAAGTGTCTGTATCATAAGGCCATAACGAGTACTATAAGCCACAATCAATGGAAGGTACGCGTGGAAAAAGAAATAGATGGGCAAGTATTTTCAGCGGTGCAAGGCAATGGACTGGCTTTTTGAGGCACGAAACGAGCATAAATAGAATCTTCAATAAAAAAAAGAGCCTTTGGATAACTTTGTTTTCCCCAATCATGGCCTCTAATTGTTATAAAGGTTTGGAAAAACTTTTTGTACCGGAGAGGTTTTATGAAAATTTGCCTTAATTCAAGGGTTTTCGTACCTTTATACCATGTAGTAATAGCAGAGGGGCTATATCAAGACCCACTGTTTTAAGTGCTTTTCAAATATTTGATATCCAATTACTTAATTGAATTCTTCAAAGCCTGACAGACTCCAACCCTTGTCAGTATTAATCAAATTCTCTTTTTACAAGATGTGCCAGCCCCCCGTCATTCACCGAAGGCACCACCCTGAATTGCTTCTTTAGCTCATCAGGAGCATTCTCTACCACAAATGCCCTGGGAGCGTAGGTATGAAGCATATCCAGATCGTTAAAGTCGTTACCCAGCACCCACACATTTTCGTGGGGAATGCTCTCATGCTCACTCACGAAGGCTATGCCGGAGGCTTTTGACACTCCCGGGTGAAAGAACTCAATCCACACACTTTCTCCATCGAGGGGTGAAGTGGCACGAACCCATTTTACATCTTCCAGCTCCCCACAAATATCGTCAATGGAATGCACATCGGGCAAAAAGGTAAGCAATTGGGAAAAGCTGCGGTCACTGGTAATTTTTCCGTCAAGCGAAGAAGCATGAGAGGCATTATAGGAGAGGTAGCGTTCAAAGTCGGGATGTGCCTGCTGCGGCCAGCGATACCAAAATTTATGATTTTCGGGAATGGCATGATGAAGGGTAAAGCCCAAACCCTTTTCGGTTAGGTGAGCAATCATGGCACTGGTCTCCTTGGGATGGAGGTGCAATGTCCGCATCAACTCACGCGACTTAAAATTAAGCACACCTGCTCCGGAAGAAAAAACCAGGTAATCCGCCGGGAAATCATCCGGCAGAGCTTTTAAGGCAGAATGGATGGTACGCCCGGTGGCCACAACCCTAACCACTCCCTTACCGCCCAATTCTTCCAGTGCTGATAAATCATCGGGATTGTAATGACCGCCACGCGTCAGGATAGTGCCGTCCAGGTCGGTAGCCAATAAGTAGCGCGACGTATCGCTTAGCAGATTCACCATTCGTATGGGGTAGATTGATACACGTAGTAGTTAAGCCAGTTGGAATAGAGCAAATGGGCATGGGCCCGCCAACTGACCAAAGGTTTCAGGGCAGGATCGTTGTGTTGAAAATAATTTTCTGGAGGAGCAATTTCCAGACCTTTCTTCAGGTCGCGCTGATACTCCTCATTAAGGGTATTGCCATCGTACTCCGGATGGCCGGTAAAAAAAACCTGACGTCGATCGCGCGACATAACCAGATAAACACCGGCCTGCGGTGAGTCGGAGAGCAGAATAAGCTCTTCCACACGCTCAATATCTTCGCTACGCACTTCGGTGTAGCGCGAATGTGGGACGTTAAACAGATCGTCGAACCCTCTCAAGACAGGTTCATCGGGTTTGAGAACCCTGTGTGAAAATACCCCAAAGAGTTTGGCCGGCAAATCGTACTTGGGAATGCCATAATGATAATAAAGGCCTGCCTGTCCGCCCCAGCAAATGTGTAATGTTGAGGTAACATGTGTTTTACTCCACTCCATAATTTCACACAACTCCTCCCAGTAACTCACCTCTTCAAATTTAAGCAACTCCACGGGAGCCCCGGTGATGATGAGCCCATCGAAATACTGCTTCTTAACTTCTGAAAAAACTTTGTAAAAGCTCAACAGATGTTGGCGTGGAGTGTTTTTGGGTGTATGGGTAGAGGTCACCATCAACTCAACCTCCACCTGCAGCGGAGTGTTGGAGAGCACCCTAAGCAAATGCGCCTCAGTACTGATTTTGAGAGGCATGAGGTTGAGTAAAAGAATCCTGAGAGGCCGGATGTCCTGCTTTTCAGCTCTGCTCTCCCCCATCACGAACACATTTTCGGCCTCCAGCATAGCTTTGGCAGGCAGTAAATCCGGTATATTTACAGGCATTTTAAAAACAGATTTATAAAATCAACTATTAGGGTAATCTTCTAACAATCACCGGTCACAAAAGTTACGAATACCGGCATCTGCTACTTCTCACGCTTCAGAATTCCAAAGAACATGATATTCAGTACGTTATGTAACTGAGCCCTAAAATCCTCAAAGTCATCCACACCTTTAAACAACGGAATCTCCAGGCCCCTGAGAGCCGTACTCATGGCAACAGCAGCCAGACGTGTGTTTTTTATATCAAACTCATCCTGGCCAATGCCCTCATCCAGAATATCCTTGAGCATCTCCTCTTCTTTTTTATCTGCCCGGTTTTTCACCTCATTTAAGAATTCATAAGCTCCGTACATGCCGTCGCGAATGGCCTTTTGATAGTTTGGCAACTCCCGTATGGTCTCCATTCGCACCACTACATAATCCTGCATTTTTTGCCGGGGTTTCACCTGCGATTTAACCACTTCCCTAAGCTTGAGGTCCAACACATCCGATTCAAATTGGATGACGGCCTGGAATATCTCCTCCTTGTTTTTAAAGTAGTAGTACAGAGAACTTTTCCCCTTGCGAAGCGCCAGGGCAATGTCTTCCATGGTGGTCTTTTTGTATCCAAATTTGGCAAAAAGCTCCCGTGCAGCATCCAGAATGGCGGTTCGAACCGCGTCCTGATTTGGGCTCAAAATTTCAGATTCCAGTTTCATTTTTTTTAGATTAAAATTTTCAAAAGTGTTTTCTGTGCTTCTCCCCCTCTTTCAACAGGGTTCGATGGGTTGTATTGGAACCGGCAGGTGCCGGCATCGTTTGTTTATTAACCGGAGCGGGCGTGAAATCGAGCTGCCGGCGCTCCAGGTTGGCTCTTGCGATTTGAATACTTATTTCATCGCCCAACTGATATTTACGATTTGAGCGACGTCCTACAAGGCAATAGTTGTCCTCGTCGAAATGATAAAAGTCATCGTCGAGATCGCGAATAGGGATCATGCCTTCACACTTATTCTCCTTAAGCTCAACATAGAGGCCCCACTCGGTAACTCCTGAAACAACTCCATCATACACCTCACCCACTTTGTCTTTCAAAAACTCGACCTGTTTGTACTTTATGGAGCTGCGTTCTGCATTGGCTGCCAGAGCTTCCATTTTGGAGCTGTGGTCGCAAAGAGCTTCATATTTTTCGGCCGAAACGGAGTTGCCTCCATCCAGATAACGCTGCAACAAACGATGCGTCATCATATCGGGATATCGACGAATGGGAGAGGTGAAATGCGAATAGAACTTGAAGCCCAGACCATAATGTCCGATGTTGTGCGTGGAATAAACGGCTTTGGCCATGGTGCGAATGGCCAGAGTTTCTACAATATTCTGCTGGATTTTCCCATGCACCTGCTCCAGCACACGATTTAATGAAGCACTTATATCCTCATTGGCGCCGGGCATAGCCTCAAAGCCAAATTTACGTATAAACCGGCTGAATTTCTCATATTTCTCGGGGTCGGGCGTATCGTGAATGCGATAAACAAAAGTTTTGGCCTTACCTCCTTTGCCTCTTGTCTTTCCATCCAATTCGTTACGACCTATCAGCTCGGCCACCCTTTTATTGGCGGCCAGCATAAACTCTTCAATCAGCTTATTGGCATCCTTCGACTCCTTAAAATAGACACTCAACGGCTTGCCTGTTTCGTCCAGTTCAAACTGAACCTCTACCCGTTCAAAATCGATGGCTCCCTGCTTAAAGCGAGTGGCGCGAAGTTCCTTAGCCAGATTGTTGAGCGTGAGAAGCTCATCGCTGAATTCGCCTTTTCCATTATCCAGGATTTCCTGAGCTTCCTCATAGGAAAACCTCCGTTTGGAGTGAATTACAGTACGCCCCACCCAACTGCTTTTGATCACTGCGTGAACGTCCATTTGAAAAACCACCGAAAAACAGAGACGATCCTCATTGGGACGCAGCGAGCAGAGGTCGTTGCTCAGCCGCTCGGGCAACATGGGCACCACCCTGTCCACCAGATAAACCGAGGTGGCACGCTCGGTGGCCTCTTTATCTATAATGGTATCGGGCAGCACGTAATGGGTCACATCGGCAATGTGAATACCAATCTCCCAAAGTCCGTTGCTCAGTTTTTGAACCGAGAGGGCATCATCAAAATCATTGGCATCAACCGGGTCAATAGTAAAAGTAGTAACCTCCCTAAAGTCACGGCGGCCGGCAATCTCCTCCTTCGAAAGGGAGGCATCTATTTTTTGGGCAGCTGCAATTACCTTTTCGGGATATTTGTAGGGAAGGTTGTACTCTACAAGAATGGCGTGCATCTCGGCGTCGCTTTCTCCAGGATTGCCCAACACATCGACTACCTCGCCTATCGGGTTTTTCGATTTTTCGGGCCAGTGGGTGATGCGTACCACCGCTTTTTGTCCTGATTTTCCCCCTTTTAATTTATCTAAAGGAATAAAAATATCGCGGTGCATTACACGTGAGTCGGCTATCAGAAAAGCAAACCCGATGGACACCTCCAGATGGCCTACAAATTGATCGCGGCTTCGTTCTAAAATCTCCACCACTTCGCCCTCGGATTGCCTCCCCCGCCGGCGGGCATAAAGCAGTACTTTTACGCGATCACCATTCAAGGCATGCCCCAGGTTGGGCTGAGCCACAAAAATATCATCTCCATCGGTGTCGGTAACGATATAAGCGGCGCCCGATGCGGTCATATCTACGATGCCTTCGGCATGTGACTCGGACGAAAGCAACTTATACCGGCCCGTAGATACCTGCCTGAGCACTCCTTCATCGGACAATTCAAGTAAAGCTATTTCCACCAATCGGCGAGCGCTTTTTCTCTTCACACCCAATGATTCTGAAACCTGCCTGTAATTAAAAGTCCGGTTGGGACTTTTATTAAACTGTGCTATAATGGATTTTTTGAGATCGGTTCTCTCCTGCTCTCCTTTTTTTCCCTCTTTCTTCTTTGACATAAATGTTTAATTATTAAAATAAACGCATTTACGTGAACAGGCTGCCGGTCGACTAAGAAACGTCAACGACACCTTACCGCAAGCATTTATCAATTAAGGTTATGGCATGGAATTCCAAGCATTAACCACGACCATTGAAAACCTTTGGTCGGCACAAAGTTAATACTTTCTGAAAGAAAAAGAGAGTACCGATTGAATTGTTCAAAAGATAAGTAGATTTTTTGGATGCATCAGACCGCATCCAGTGCATGGCGAACCACCTCTATAAGATCATCGGGGTCTTCGAGGCCAATGCTCAGACGAACCAGAGCCGGGGTAATGCCAAGCTTTTGCCGGTCTTCGGGCGACACATCCACGTGGGTCATGGTAGCCGGATGTTCGGCCAGGCTTTCAGTGGAACCCAAACTCACGGCCAGCTTAAACAGCGAGAGATTATCCAAAAAACGGAAAGCCTCTGCTTCACCACCCTTCACCTCGAAGGCCACCATTGAACCTGCTGCCAGGCATTGCTTCTCAAAGATGCGCCTCTGTTCGCCGGAATCTTCAAGAAACCCCAGGTAGTGCATTGCTTTTACCTTTGGATGTGATTTCAAAAATTCGGCTACACAGGCCGCTCCTTTTACCTGCTGTTCCATGCGCACCTTAAGGGTCTCCAGACTTCTCATAATGAGCCAGGACGAATGCGGATCGAGCATACTTCCCATAAAAGTGCGGGTTCCTTTAATGGTTGCGATCAAATGGTGGCTACCCACGCAGGCACCTGCCACCAAATCGCTGTGGCCGCCGATAAACTTAGTGGCAGAATAGATCACCAGGTGTGCACCAAACTCAAGGGGATGCTGAAAAACAGGCCCTAAAAAGGTGTTGTCAACCGCTAGGATACAGTTTCGCCCACTGATGGAAAAATGCTCCGACAGGGAAGCACACATCTCAATATCGATAATGGAATTGGTGGGATTTCCAGGCGTTTCCACATAAATAAAGACAGGTTTTTCACCGGGGAATTGAGTCTCCACGCGCTTTACAATATCTGCTCTGGAATCTTCGGCAGTAAACATCACGGTTTTAACACCAAACTGAGGTAAGATATGATGAATAAAGTGGTCGGTTCCGCCATAAACAGGAGACCCAAAGAGCAACAGATCGCCAGGCCGAAGAAATGTAAACATCGTGGTGGAAATGGCGGCCATTCCCGAAGCAAAAAGAGCAGCTTCCTCACCCTTATCCCACAACGCAAGCCTCTTTTCGGCAGTCTCTAAGGTGGGATTATTTACCCGGCTGTATATCATCCCCAGCTCCTCGCCCGTTTTAGGCTCGCGCAGGCCATAGGCCAGTTCAAAAAATGCTTTTCCTTCACTGGCTGTTTTAAAGGCAAAGGTGGAAGTCTGAAAAAGGGGCGCTTTAACAGAACCACAATGTTCATAGGCCTGGTAGCCGTGAGACATCATCTGACTTTCGGGAGAAAAATGTGATTTACTCATCTTATTTTTAATAAAAAGGTTAACGACCTCGTGTTATCAAATATAGGAAAATAAAAACCATGATTCTGCAAAATAACATATTACTATTATTATTTTCTGCTTATTAATTTTTTCTTAGATTATTTTTCTGTTTTATCTGTAAATTACCTATATTCACAGAATAATATACCAGACCAGAACTATGGACAAAACCGACCGCCGACTGTTAAGCCTGCTTCAACACAATGCACGGCTCACCAATAAAGAGCTTGCACAAGATTTGAGGCTGACCATCACCCCTGTTTTTGAACGTATCAAACGACTCGAAAAACGAGGAATCATCACCCGATACGTAGCATTAGCCGACAAGGAGAAGCTGGGCAAACAGCTTACAGCTTTTTGCAATGTGTCGTTAAAAGAGCACACCAAAGAGATAATCAGAAACTTTGAAAAACAGATCGTGCGTCTTCCGGAGGTCATGGAGTGTCACCACGTTGCGGGGCGAAACGATTATATGCTTAAAGTGGTGACCGATAACATGGCCAGTTATCATCATTTCATCTATAATGAGCTCACCACTATCCAGGGTATAGGAAATGTGAACAGTTCATTCGTGATGAAGGAGATAAAATATACCACAGCCTATTCTGTAGATTCGGGTTCCATCACATAGAAACCCATTTTATGGGGATGATCCTGCACCCGGGTTCGACCCGGTATGCCTGCCAGCATTTCAATGGCCAGCAAATCGCCTGCGGCACCAATGGTGAATAGTAACCCATAACCCCACCAGGCCATATTTCCGGTAAACAGAGATACAACAAAAGGAAAGATACCCTGCACAATCAGAGGTGCAATGGCAGCCAGGCGATACCACCTTGCTCTTATGGGTTTTGTGCAATGGCAATAAGGCGTAAGTGTGTTTTTATCCAATCCAAATCTTACAGCTCTGTAACCACCGCGGGCAAAAGCTCCCAATACGGCGGCATGCAACAATTCATGAAGAATAATGCCGGCAATTACACTACCCAGGAAGAGGCCCGTTCCTATCCACGACCAATTCATAAACGGGCGAAAACCATGCAGCAGCACAAACAAAACCAACATTACCACTGCTATGGGAATCACCAGTTTCAATGCCTTCTGTGCAGTCTCTTCAATTGAAATAGCTATCTCTTTCATGTTTTAAGTTTATAATGCTGAGTCCACCCCGAAAAGTCTAAAAATGAAAATATGCCACGAAGGCACAAAGACACTAAGAATCATAAAGAATTAAAAATAAGCAATCGCAGGCAAATTTAATGCAGGGAATTGTATATAAGGAAAAGGGTAGCCGTTCTTAAGTATTATTAACGTGCGTAAATAACCACAAATATATATTTCCCATAACTTGCGCACCTGAGTTCTAATAAGTATAAACTGCACACCATTAAACTAAAGAAAATGAATTTCTTATCACGAAGATCGTTCTTAAAAAAAGCCTCCACAGCAACTGCCGGAATCTTAATAATACCAAAACTAATCAGCTGTTCGCCCAACAACCGGTTAAACTTTGCGATAATAGGGGTTGGAGGCCGGGGTAAAGCCTCCTGGAGTCAGGTTCCATTGGAAAGTATTGTAGCCATGTGCGATGTGGACGACAGAATGTCCGCAGAAGGTTTCAAGGCATGTCCGAATGCCAAAAAGTACAAAGATTTTAGAAAGATGTTCGAAGAAATGGGCAGAGACATTGACGCGGTTATAATTGCCACCCCCGACCACACGCACTTTCCAGCGGCCATGGCTGCCATGGAACTGGGCAAACATGTACTGGTGGAAAAACCTTTGACACACAACATCTGGCAATCGCGTACGCTGAAAAAAGCAGCGAAACATTACGGTGTTGTTACTCAGATGGGGAACCAGGGCCATACAACCAACGGGATAAGATTGGTTAAAGAGTGGTATGATGCAGGTGTGCTGGGGGAAGTACGGGAAGTTATCGCCTGGCAGGAAAAGATAGATTTTGCGAATGATTTTTATTTCCGGAAACCGGATACCATACCTCCACAGGCACAGGAAATACCAAAAGAACTCGATTGGGATTTATGGCAGGGGCCCACGGCCGAACGGCCGTTTAATAACATTTATGCACCTAGAACCTGGCGGAGTTTTTATGATTTTGGAAATGGGAAACTGGGCGATTGGTGCTGCCATACTCTGGACGCCCCATTCTGGGCTTTGGAGCTGGGAATGCCCCACACGGTTGAAGGAATCATTCCAAATCCGGTCTCTGATCACAGCTTTATTGCTGAAGAATCAGCTGTTATCTGGCAATTCGGAGCACGTGGGAATAAACCGCCTGTAACAATGAAATGGTATGAGGGAATTGAAAAACCGGCCATCAGACCCGAATGGGGAGTTGACAAGTTGCCCGGTAGCGGAATGATCATGATTGGAGATAAAAAAACACTGATTACAGGACCTAGACCAAACGATGCCAAACTGCTTGTGCCGGAAGAAGAGCTGCAGGAGTTCTTAAAGAATCCGCCTGCACAAACCATACCCAGAGTTGAAGAAGAAAAACCCGTTCAGGAGTGGATAGCCGCCATTAAGAACAATACACTTCCGGGTTCTAACTTCGACTACGCTGCCGACCTGGTGGAGATGGCGCAGGTTGGTGTTTTAGCCCAAAGGTTTGGCGGCAGACTTGATTACGATGCAAAAAACATGAGAGTAACCAACCGCCCTGAATTAGACCCTTACATCAAAGAGCCTCTCCGCAAAGGATGGTCATATGGCGAAGGTCTTTGACAATCGTTAATTTGGACATAAAAGATTATCAGGCTATGAAAAGAGGGGACTTCATTCCAAAAGAGATTAAGTATCTTTAGGCCATTTTTATTTTAGAGAGTCCCTTGACACATATTGGCTAATACCAATGACAGTAACCCAGAAATGAAATTCAAGCAATTTTATCATAAAAGAAGAAGCTTTATCCTGATTCTTGCAGGAATGATTATTGCACTGCTTTTGGTTTATCCATACAACCAGGCGGTACGTTACACCAGCACTAATGAATACTGCTTTTCGTGTCATGTGCACGACCATGCAGAGGCCTCCTGGCGCCTGTCGGCACATGTGAACAATGCCAGCGGCACCATCACCAATTGTGTGGACTGTCACCTGCCACCAAAGGGGCAAGGTTACATACGTGCCAAGATAAAGCATGGAGCAACAGACATCTACGGGTTCCTCTTCAAGGATCATGAAAAAATCAATTGGGAAGCCAAGCGCACCATCGAGAAAGCCAACAAGTACACCTACGAATCTTCCTGTCTGGATTGTCACACGAACCTCTACCCCGCATCTCTTTCGGAAGAGGGTGTCAACTCACATCTTTATTACGAACAGAATCAGGACGAGCTCACCTGCCTGAACTGCCACATGCACACCGGCCATTATAAAGAGGGTTACGAGCATGCTCAAAACCTGTTATTTGCGCAAGGAGAAACGGAAGCTGACACTGTTTATCTATTTCCGGCAAAAGTAGATTCATTTATCAATTTCACCGAATATATACCGGGTTCGGCTGTCTCCTTTAATATGGCCGCTATTCCGGGCGGGGAATTCAGAATGGGAAGCCCGGATGATGAACCGCTACGTGATAATAACGAAGGCCCTCAGGTTAAGGTAAAGGTAGATTCTTTCTTTATTGGCGTCACTGAGGTTTCCTGGAATGAATTTCTGGCCTGGTTCAATGCCACCGCCTCTGAGGGCCGGTTGGAAAATGACAAAACAGCAGAGGTAGATGCTTTCTCGGGTGCCACGCCTCCCTGGGGAGCTCCCGATCAGGGGTGGGGAAAAGGCCAGCGCCCGGCCATCACCATGACCCATCATGCAGCCACCGAGTATTGCCGCTGGCTGTCGCACGTTACCGGCAAAAAGTATCGCCTCCCCACCGAGGCGGAATGGGAATATGCCGCCAGAGGCGGTACCGCCGGCGCTTACTTTTTTGAGGGCAGCCCGAAGGATTACACCACCTCCACCTTGTGGAACAAGCTCTTTGGTGCTGACACAGCCACCATCAGCAGCTATGTGATATACAGAGAAGACAGCGATATGAGAACCCAACTTCCCGGTGCCGTGGCTCCCAACCCTTATGGCTTAAAAAATATGTTGGGTAATGTAGCCGAGTTTTGCATGGACTGGTATTCTCCAAATGTCTTTGAACAATATCAGGATGGAGTCTCCAATCCTACCGGGCCTGCTTCCGGTACAGAGTATGTGATAAGAGGCGGCGCCTTTTTAAGTGATGCCCGTGATGTGAGAAGTGCCTCACGCACACACACACAAACCACTGAATGGCTCAAAACCGACCCGCAAATTCCCAAAAGTATCTGGTGGTATTCCGATGCCATTCATGTGGGGTTCAGAGTGGTGTGTGAGGTGGAATAGGAAAAGCCTCATCCCTGCCTACCGCAGGCAGGCGGCCTCATCCAAAGGAGAGGGAGAAAGAGACAAATGCCTGCCCGCAGGCGGGGACTGGAATAAATGTCCGTAGAGTCGCATAATTGCGCGTCTCTTAAAGTAAATTACCGAAAATATTAAAATGATACGTTGTCTTTCAAGCTGGCAAACAAAAAATAGAAGATGAAACAAGAAAATAACGACCGTAGAGAATTTTTAAAAAAGACAGCCCTGGCCGGTTCCATCGGTTTGTTAGGATTATCGGCTCTCAACAGTTGTAAAGGAAAAAGAAGCGCCCAAGAGTTGGGCCTGCCTCCCCTTTTAGACCGGGCACCGGGTGGTAAAAAACTCACCGCAGGCCTCATAGGGTGCGGCCATCGGGGAACGGGCGCTCTGCTCAATTTTTTAAGCTCCGGCCCCGACGTGGCAGTGGGCGCCCTGGCCGATGTATTTCCTGATCGGATTGCTGCAGTGCGTGAACGATTGGCCCAATACAATCTTTCGGTACCCGACGAACGTTGCTTTTCCGGGTTGGACGCTTATAAAAAGGTGATGGAATCCGATGTGGACGTGGTGCTGTTGGTTACCCCTCCCTATTTCAGACCCGGACATTTTAAAGCGGCTATTGAAGCGCGTAAGCATGTATTTATGGAAAAACCGGTAGCGGTTGATCCTGCCGGCGTACGATCGGTTATCGCCACTTCACGAACTGCAAAAACACTGGGACTCAACGTGGTGACCGGCACCCAAAGGCGCCATCGCAGCGACTACCTCGCCACCTATGAGCAGATAGCCAACGGCGCCATTGGCAGGCCCTTGTCGGCCAGGGCATTCTGGAATCAGGACCATGTGTGGTTTCGCCAAAGGCAGGAAGGCTGGAACGATATGGAGTATATGTTGCAAAACTGGAACAACTTTACCTGGCTCAGCGGTGACCACATCGTGGAAACCCACGTTCACAATATCGATGTGATTAACTGGTTTATGGAAGCCTATCCTCAAAGCGCAATAGGTTATGGTGGAAGGGCGAGGAGAGTGACCGGAGACCAGTTCGACTTCTTCAGTATAGATTTTGTTTACGACAACGAACGCTTCATGCACAGCATGTGCCGACAGATAGACAATTGTGCCACAGGCGTAGGCGAACTTCTGATGGGAACCGAAGGATATACCAATTGCCAGAATACCATTTACAATCACGACGGATCGGTGAAATGGAGTTTCCAGTATCCAAAAGATAAGGATGGCAATGAGACCAAACAGGACAAAATTTCGCCCTACATCAGGGAGCACATTCATCTGGTCACTGCCATTCGTACCAATTTATATATCAACGAGGGAGAACGAACGGCTCTTTCAAACCTCACTGCCATCATGGGGCGCGAATCAGCCTATACGGGTAAAAGAATCACCTGGGACGAGATTATGAACTCCAGCCTGAAATTGGGCCCGTCCAAAATTGAAATGGGGCCTGTGGAGATGGAATTTGAAGCCCCGGTGCCGGGAACAGCGGTGAAGGTATAGTGGTGAAGAAAGCTCAAAAGGGAAAAGCTGAAAGCTCAAAGGCAGAAGCTGAAAGCTCAAGGGTGAAAGGGAAAAAGCAAGAGATAAAGCTGAAAGCTCAAAGGCAGAAGCTAAAAGGTAAAAGGTGAACAGGACTGTAAAGGTGAACAGAAACTTTAGTAGAAACGCACGGCCGTGCGTCTCTTTCGAGCCACCCAAAGTCCAACCCAAATCAGGTCGGCTTCGCTCAACACCCCGCTCTTAACACACCATTCGCAACAACCAACCATTCAACAATAAAATTAACTACTTAAATAATAATGGATTTTAACAGACGTACCTTCATTAAAAACACAGCTCTGGCAACAGCAGGTGCCAGCTTAACTCTCGGCATGCCGCTCATCGCCGGATGTGCCCCAAAAGACCCCATCCGCTTCGGCGTAATTGGTTTAAACGGAGTGGGATTTTACAACCTCACCAATTTTTTGGATCAACCCGACACCGTTTTGGTGGCCCTCTGCGACGTGGACCGCAACGTATTGGAAAAAAGAGCTGCCGAAGCGCAAACCTATTATAAAAAAGTTCAGGAAAAAAGAGGAGTTACCAATCCGCCGGAACTGAAACCAGATTTATACAGTGACTATCGCAAATTATTGGAGCGAAAGGATATCGACGCGGTTATCATAGCCGTACCCGACCATTGGCACTGCATAATGATGGTGGAGGCCTGCCAGGCAGGCAAAGACATTTACCAGGAAAAACCTTTGGGGAACACCATAGGCGAATCAATCTTGATGGATAAAGCTGCCCGGCGGTACAACCGGGTAATACAGGTGGGGCAGGTGCGCCGAAGCGACACCCACTGGGTTGATGCCATACATTATGTACAGTCGGGTGCTTTGGGAAATGTACGCACCGTAAAAGCCTGGGCCTACCTCTCGTGGCTCAAACCCGCAGTGCTGCCCCATCAACCGGTGCCGGAAGGGGTGGATTATGATTTTTGGCTGGGGCCTGCCCCAAAACGAGAATTCGACCCCAACCGGTTTCATTTCAACTTCCGGTGGTGGTGGGATTATGCCGGCGGCCTCATGTCCGACTGGGGTGTGCACCTCATAGATATGGCCACTTACGGGATGCAGGCAGGAATGCCAAAATCGGTGATGGCTGTAGGCGACAACTACAGCATAGATCCCAAAGCAATGGAGACACCCGATACACAGACTGTGATTTACGAATTCGATGACTTTACACTCCTCTGGGAACATGCTATTGGCATAGACCTGGGCCCCTACAAGCGGAGCAATGGCGTGGCGTTTATTGGTGACAACGGCACATTGCTGGTCGATGGCAACGGGTGGGAGGTCACTCCCGAAAAAGCAGGCATTGCAGCAGGTATGGAAGCCCAACCCCTGATAAAAGGCGATGGAAAAGGCATGTTCAACCATGTACGCAATTTCCTGGACTGCGTTCGGAGCCGCAAAACCCCCAATGCATCTGTGGAGATAGCTAAAAATGTTGCTGTGGTATCACACATGGGCAACATCGCCCATCGCACGAGACAAAGGGTAGCCTGGGACCGTGAGAAAATGGACTTTATCGATCAACCCAACGCATCGGCTTTAATTTGGCCGGAGTATCGTGCTCCCTGGAAACTTCCCGTTTTATAAGCATCTTAAAAGAGAACCTGGATTACACAGAGGGTGATTCACGAGAGAATTAAAAGAATTCAATCATGAGAAAATTACAACTGGGAATGATTGATGGCGGACCGGGCGCATTCATAGGCGATGCACACCCGAAAGCGACCCGTTCGAACAACCAAACGTCTCAACCAATAACCTGATAAATCATGCTCTCCATCGTAATCCCCATTTACAACGAAGCCACCATGCTTCCTCTCCTGATGGAGCGGCTGGATGCAGCATTAAAAGCCGTCCCCGGCAGGCATGAAATACTGTTTGTAGATGATGGCAGCAGCGACAACTCGGTGGAGGTATTGCATGAATTGCAGCAAGGTAACTCTGTGATACGAATCATTGAACTGTCGCGTAATTTTGGGCACCAGGCCGCCTTAACGGCAGGGCTGGATCTGGCTGAAGGTGACTATATTGCTATGATGGATGCCGACCTCCAGGACCCACCCGAACTGCTTGCCGAAATGCACAGTCTGCTCTCTTCCGGTGAATGGGATGTGGTTTCGGGCTACCGTACCGAACGAAAGGAGTCGTGGAGCCGGCAGATGAGCACCCGGTTCTTTCACTGGCTCTTTGCTCAGATTAGCGGTCTGGAAGGCATCGAAAGCACCGGCCACTTCAGTATGATGACACGCCGGGCCCTCGAAGCCATCAGGCAGATGAAGGAGAAGACGCGCTATCTGCCCGGCCTGAGAAGCTACATTGGTTTTCGCCAAACGCAAATTGCCTACAGCCGTGACGAGCGAAAAGCAGGCACCTCCAAGATGTCAACCGGTGGGTTGCTGAGACTGGCAGCGGATGCCCTTTTTTCTTTCTCGCGCGTACCTCTGCGTATCTGTCTCTGGCTGGGTGTGCTGGGTGTCGTGCTGTTCTTTCTGGCCGGCTTACATGTCCTGCTCTCAAAGATGATGGGCTGGGCACCTATCGGATGGTCGTCCACCATCATCAGCATCTTTTTTCTGGGCTCCGTGCAGCTCACCTTTCTGGGCGTCCTGGGCGAATATCTCTATCGAACCTACAAAGAGAGCCAAAACCGGCCTATCTACTTCATTAAGAACATATCATAGCATAAATCAGGACTTTACTCCTTGTTGTTAAAGGTATTTTATCCTATTTTTGCCCGGGTAAAAATTATCCGGATATTTTTTCCGCAACAGGAAACGGATGAAGATATTTCTAAATACTCACAACGCCCACAAGAAGACTGACCCGGTAAAAATGAACAACAACATCAATTTTGAACAATTAAACATCTGATAATCATAGCTTTAATATTGATGGGAATAACTTCTGCAACATACAGCCAGAAGTACCGAAACTCCGGCTTATTTCTGGAAATACACCTTTCGGAGGGGGAAGTAATGAAAACAAATGATTTTGTTGATGGAATTAATAAAGATGGCCTGCCCATAAATGATTATTCCGCATCTGATTTCCGTATTGGCTGGCAAACCCGTGGCACCCAGCCATGGCATCATACACTTAATTTACCCTACTACGGCTTGGGTTTCTATAACAGTGTATTTTCCAATAAGGAAGAGATAGGATACCCGGCAGCTATCTATTTCTTTTTTGGAGGCCCCTTTTCACAAAGACCAAAATCATCCTTCGACTATGAGTTTAGCTTTGGGTTAAGCTACAACTGGGAACCCTACGACGACATCGACAATCCCTTCAACGTGGCAATCGGCTCATACCATAATGCCTATATCGATTTAAAGATAAAGTATATGTGGTACTTCAGCAAAAAGGTCAGCCTGAGTACCGGACTCAGAGCTACTCATTTCTCAAATGGTGCCCTGCGACATCCCAATGCCGGAATAAACCTTGTGGCTCCTTTTGTAGGTCTTCGATACGATGTTGTGTCGAAAGAACCGGAAATACCATTTGAGCAAATTAAACCAAATCAAACCGAAACAACCAAAGAATTCAACATCCTTCTTACCTCCGGCAGAAGGGCTGTAAAACACACGCTCACACCTAATTATGAAACGGTATGGCTTCGGAGTGTTTCACTTGAATACTTAAAACCAACCGGCTATGTGTTCAAATACGGGGTGGGACTGGATTTGGGAATCGACCAAAACCGAAACCTGTCAATAGAAGATAATGATGTGCAGCTGGCTTCAAAAAAAAAGCAAATCTTCTCAGGTATTTCACTCATCGGACAGTTCAGGGCCAATCGCATGGCAGTGCAGGCAGGATTGGGATATGAACTGCAAAACAATGGCAAATTCTATTTTAGTAATGATATTTATCAGCGAATTGGCCTTCGATACTATGCGTTTAACCACCTTTTTGCCGGAATAGCCATCAAGGCCAACAACTTCAGCGCTGCCGACTATATTGAATGGAGTCTGGGATATAGTATTCCGAGAAAAAGCAATTGAGATTCAGTGCCGCGATGACAAAAATTAAAATTCAGAGAATTGTTTTTTCATCTTTTTTTCGTTAACCCCGGAAAGATTGGATGTCTTTTTAACCTGAGTTGAAGGATTATACAAGATTTTTTGGTAATTTTGAAGAAAGAATAAAATAATGCCTTCAATTGCTCAAATAAGAACCCGCCTTTTGCAAAAAATCCAGAGAGTTCCAACCAATAAGCTCATGGAAATATACGATTTTGTGTCAAAAATAGAAGAAGTTGACAATAATACTTTAAAGAAAAAAGAAAAAAATCTTTCATTCGCCGGGTCTTGGAAGTACATTGATGATAATTTGTTTGAAGACTTAACTATCAATCTAATAAAAAACAGAGAACGGAATAAAAGAAGATTAGATGAATAGAGCGCTAATTGACACCGACATTCTTTCCTGTTATCCTAAAGGTGACACCAATGTAATCAAAAATTTCGAGATATATCTGAACTCTTATAATGTTATTGAAATTAGCCTGATAACTTATTACGAAATCACAAGTGGTTTACTTGCAAAGGATGCCCTTAAGCAAATGAGAATTTTTGAGGAATTCATTTCGGAAAATATCGTTCTTCCTTTAACAAAGGAATCCACCAAATCTTCAGCTAAAATCTACGCATCTCTTAGACAATCTGGTAAAATTATTGACGATATTGACCTTCTGATAGCTGGAATAGCTATTGAAAATGACTTGATCTTAATAACAAACAATGAAAGCCATTTTAGTCGAATACCCGGATTGAAAATAGAAAATTGGAAAACCCTCATACAATAACCAAAACCCTCACTCTCCTTCTGCTGGGACTCTTACTGCCTTTACTGATAATTATGTCGCTGGAGGCAGGCATTTCAGGGGATGAATATCTGCATCTGGAGCAGGCTGAGATGGTGCTGGACTACTATAAAACTTTTGGACAGGATAAAAGTGCGCTTCACACGCCGGTTACCAACCTCAAATACTACGGGCAGAGCTTCGACAACTTCACGCTATTGGTTGCTCAGATATTTAATGTAGAGGATCTCTTTGCACTCAGGCACATATTTAATGCCCTGGCAGGCTGGCTTACGATATTGTTCACTCTGCTTGTGGCTGTTGAATTGGCCGGCTGGCACACCGCGTTCATTGCCCTTTTGCTCATGAGTGCCACGCCATTCTTCACCGGACATGCCCTAAACAATCTCAAGGATATCCCCTTCGCCCTGGGATACGCAGCATCACTTTTTTTTATGATAAAATGGATTCCCCGGCGGCACCTCCGCCCCATTGGCTGGTGGCTGGGCCTGGTGCTCTCACTGGCCCTCCTGTTCAGTATCCGCCCGGGAGGCTTGCTGGCATTTGCCTACCTCTGGGGATTCACCCTTCTCACTTTGTTTTATGAACACCGGCAGGGACATCCATCGCTTAACCTCGCTAAAACCATTGTGGAACTGATTGTTATCAGTGGCACTGCCTGGCTGATCGGATGCCTGTTTTGGCCCTATGCCCTCGAAAATCCGGTGTGGCACCCCATAAAATCGTTTATCGTAATGTCGGACTATCCGGTCACCATCCGGCAGCTATTTGAAGGAAAACTCCAATGGTCCGACCTTTTGCCCTGGTATTATCTGCCTAAAATAATGCTGCTGACTATTCCGGTGGCTGTTTGGTTAGGGCTGGCACTTTTTGCAGCAACTGCACCCTTTAAAATGAGAAAACAGAAGATCTTCACTTCCCTGAACACGATCTTCATCATAATAGCTGCTTTCTTTCCGGTAATCTGGATAATTGTAACCGATGCCAATGTTTATGGAAGCTGGCGCCATGTTCTTTTTGTGCTGCCTCCCCTTGCAGTTGCAAGTGCCGTGGGTTTTAAAACCGCCCTCTCCCTGCTTCATCGGGTTATTAAATCGCCCAAAATTGTAAATTCTTTAGGGCTGGTGGCCCTGATTCTGCTTCTGTGGCATCCTCTGAAATTTACCATACGCAACCAACCGCTTCAATATCTTTACTTTAATCAACTGGCAGGAGGACTCAAAAATGCATTTGGAAACTACGAAGCCGATTACTATTTCCATACCATAAAGCCGGCCGCTGAATGGCTGAAAAATCATCTGAGAAAAACTGGTGAACGGGATGTGATACTTGCCTCCAATTTCGAAACTGCGTGGTATTTCCGGGATTCAGAAGTGGTGGTGCAACACCCCTACACTAACTATTACAACAAGGAGTACCTTGATTGGGATTATGGAATTTTCGCTGCGGCTTATCTCTATAAGGCAACCATCGACAAGCAACTATGGCCACCCAAAGGCACTATTCACACCATAAATGTTGAAGGGGTTCCGGTATGCGCAGTGGTAAAGCGCCCCACCAATGCCACCTATGAGGCTGTAAAGGCGATGGGAGCAGGCCATTATGAAAAAGCCGACTCCTTGCTTGCAGTGGCGATTGCCAAGGACCCGAACAATGAAAATTCCTGGTTGCAGGCCGGCCTGCTCTCTTTAAAGATGGGGAATACAGAAGAAGCTTTATTAGATATGGAGGAAACTTTGCATATTCTTCCCAACTATGAACCGGCATTGCTAAACCTGGGAAAAATATATGCCGGTAAAGGCCAATGGACCAAAGCTCTGGAAACACTGACTCATCTACTCATTGTAAATCCTAAGTATCTGCCGGCTTATTTGGAACGAGCCGATGTTTACCTGCATTTTAAAGAGTTTGAAAAAGCTAAAAAAATACTCAACGATTGCCTCACTATAAAGCCGGGATATACACCGGCCATTGAAAAACTCAACACAATTGATTATCTTTGAACCCAACAAAAAATCTAACAAAATGAAGAATCTGATTGTTTTCCTAATTGTATATCTTTTTCTTGTGCTGGGCGCAGGAATGCTCTTTGCGCAGGATTATGGAGTAGCCGATACCGTTTCCATTGACGATATGGACCCCATCCTTTACCAGGATGAGTTTGTCACGGAAGAAGAAAGTTCTCAAACCGGCCTTTATATTGGCATTGCCGTCGTAGCTATTGTGGCCGGAGTGGTTATTTATAAGGTGGTGAACAGAAAAAAATAAAAACATTATGATACCACCAAAGAATTGGACCATTGAAAACGGAATGCTCACACGTACTTTTGTGCTGGGAAATTTTGTGGAAGCTGTCGATTTTGTGAAAAAAATCGTTCCTCTGGCCGAGGAAGTCAATCACCATCCGGACTTAGAGATTTTTGCCTATAAAAAGGTGAAAGTGAAACTGATATCTCACGATTCTGGAGAGATAACAGAAAAGGACCACGCGCTGGCAGAGAAAATTAGTGAACTGGATTAATTTAATCATTTCCTCAACGAGGCCTTGCTAAAGATGTATTCCGGAATTTCCACATCAAACTTGATCTCATTAATAATAAAATCGGTGCCTTCCCCATCTTTCAGCACATCCTTATAATTCATTTTTGTGGGATACCACCTGCCTTCAATCTTTTTAACGTCGCTGAGCGTAACCCGCTTTAAGAGCTGCCCGCTTTTGGCAAAAAGCTCTTCCCTGAGGGGCACAAAACGCTCCTGGTCCACCCACGTCTTGCGGCTCTCGTAGGCCACATTCTCAACCTTAGCCGTTAGTTCAAGTACCCAGGTTTTTCTGCCGGCAATCTCCTCTTCGCCAACGATTTTAGCATTGTACATCTCGGTAAGTTTCCGTTCTTCCATCATATCCTCGTACGACAGGTCGGAACCCATCACCGATTGGCGCAACATGTGCCCCGAAAGTTGGATGGTACGGTCGGTGTCGGGTGAATAAATCCAAAGCCGGTCTTCCAGTTTCAACATCTTGGTACCCTTCTCTCTTTCGGGAGAAAGGTATTCGGTAAACGACTGTTCATAGCCCCGGGCATAGCCTTTAGAGGTGATGGTGCGGCTCTTTCGCCGGCCATGGATGACCATTTGAGACTGGGTAATCTGTGTTTTAGAAATCAAATTGTCATCTACTTTCTTAAGAATTTTATCGGCATCGGGCGTTTCACCGCTCCCAAACACGGTAAAAGAACCCAGCAACAACATCATCATTATTAGTTTCATCGTTTTTTATTTTCAATTGTTAATTCACAGAACTAAACGTTTATAAAATTTGCATCTCCCTAAGAAACCCTTTTTGCCCTGAAAAACATTTTGATTCCTTGCCTCTTTTACCCCCAACCCCCCAAGGGGGGCTGACGCTCCGGTGTCTCTATGATGCCTTTTAGAACCAGCCCCGGTGTATCGGAAGGTTTTTCCCAGTGAGGCTCTTCTTCAATAGACTCCAGTCACTTTTTCCTAAACTTCCAGTTCCTTAAACAGCACAGCCGTTTCACGCTTGTATATCCCAATGCCCGACAGCATGTTACCCAGCACCATGGCCATCAGCCCGGGAATAAAACCGATGTAAAACAAGGAGGGGGTAACCTTGGAGCGCATGACCGAGGGCATCATCATCGTTGCCTCCGAAAGCAAATTGCCAATATCTATGCCATGCACCTGCATGTAGAGTGTGAGGCCCAACCCTATCAGCGTGCCGGTTACCGATCCAATAATCCCGATAAGAACCGCCTCGTACAAAAGGGAGCGGTAGATGTGTCCCTTCTCCTCACCCATCGCCAGGCGTATGCCAAACTCCTGGTATCGACGCAAGCCCCCCAAAAGTCCGGTATTCCAGAGCACCAACGACATGGCAAATACAAAAATGGTTATAAACAAGGCCGAAAACATATCCACGTAGTCGAGGTAGCCGGCCAGGTTGTTTTGCTCTTTCAATCGCAGCAGCACCGGTGCAAATTCGTCGTCGCTGTTTTGATGTTGAGCGTTGAATTTTTGGGCCAACTCCTGCGCTCTGTCATCGTTATATACCCCATCCCTAAAAAACCCGAGTATCTCACCGGCGCCATCCTCCATATCCAACATGGTTTGAGCATCTGAAATATCCACAACAATGGCTCCCTTATCCAATCCCGAGGCACCAAAGCGAACAGTGCCACTGATGGTAAAAGTTTTAAAGGTCATGCTGCCGTAAATGGTGGAGCCTACGTAAGTGACTTTGTCACCGGGTGAGAGCTTCAGATTTTCGGCAAAATCCTGACCAATAAGTGCCTCCCCGGGATTTTGGGGTAGAGTGCCGCTCTTTAACGAACTAAGGATATTCATGCGATCTATTTCTCCGCTGCTCTTATCGAACAACTCCAGGGCCATGCCCGAAGCAGGTCCCTGTCCTTTGGTTTCGCCCTCTTCATCAGGCACATCCAGCAGCCCCCCAAACTGAATGCGCTTCACCCACTGCACACCCGCATAGGTTTCATTCAGGGTTTTTACCAATGTGTCCACCCCCAGCATAGCCAAATCGTTGGGCATCTGGTCTTCGTTCTGAGCATACGCACGGGTCATAATCTTGACATGCCCCGTATCAAAGCGGGCATTCTGGTCGATAATATCGCCCATAGCACCGCGCAAAAAACCGCTCAAAAAAATGGTCAATGCCACCCCTAAAGTGACGATGATAACCGGCAGCAAACTGCGGCTCTTATCCCTGAGGATTCCCTTTAATAAGAATTGTATCATTGTAGTTTTCCTTTTAGTGCATCAACCGGGTTCATTTTTGCAATTTTTCGGGAGGGTAAAAAGCTGACAATAGTGGCCGAAACAACTACCAACACCACAGTTCCCAATATCAGACCCATGCCAAACACCGGAAAAATACGTTCGGCAATAGCCACACCCATATCACCGGTAGCCGCGGGCATACCAATGCCCTTCTTGGCTATGAAAATAAAGAGCGGAACACCATATATGAGCCCCGCGATGGTAGCCAACAAGCTGTACATGCTGCCCTCCACGGTAAACAAAGCCACCACCTGTTGCCGGGTCATGCCCAGGGCGATATATGTGCCAATCTCGCGCTGCCGGCGAAAGATGGAGAGCACCTGTGTATCGAATATGGCCAGCAACGCTATGGCCAAAAGCAACAGGTACATGATGGAGCCGCTCACCTTTTTCATGGCGATGATGTCGTTCAACTCTTTCAGCAACTCTTCCCGGCTTTCAAATGTCCAGCCGGGAACCTCCTGGTGCACATATTTGTTGTTGGCAATAAAGAAAGTAGCGTGATTTTGCAAACCGGTCATTTCCCATAACTTATCAACACTTAGCCACATCTGGCCCCGGTCGATAGTGCTCACGTTGGTATCGAAAATGCCTGCAATGGTAACATTGATCGCATCGAAAGTGCCGTTTTTATCGCGCCAGCGAAGCAGCACCTGCTCGCCCTCTTTCAGGTTGGCCGAGGCTGCCATACGTTTACCAATGAGAACAGGCAGGTCGGCGGTACTCTCGCTGAGCAGATGGGTGGGCAATTTAATTGTTTCCTGGTCGCTCTCAATCCCCTTTATTACCACCGAAAGCATTCGTCCTTCAGGGTAGATGGAAGCCTGCCGGATGAATACCGGGGTGAGATTTTCTGCATCCTTGCCGGACAGAACACCGTGCCCATCCTGAAGGGTAAACGGGTCGGCCGGATTGTAACCGGCGTTACGCAGCTGCCCGTTGCCATACTCCCATTCAATGCCATCGCGGCGCGCCTGCTGGTTCCAGCCGTCGATAAGCCCGTTGTAAAAGATGATAACCACGAAGGCAAACGATAGCACCACCACGTTAAGGACGGTTCGTAATCCTGCGCCCATCACATTTTTATACGCTATTTGAAATGCCAGTTTCATTTCCTTGCTTTTTCAACCTCTATAATCTCATCTTCTGCAACTTTCCCGTCCTCCAGATGAATCATTCTATCGAGATAGCTCATCACCTTCTCGTCGTGCGTTGAAAACAGGAAAGTAGTATGGAGTTCCCTGTTCAGGTCTTTCATGGTTTGTATGATGGCATGGGCATTTTTGGCATCCAGATTGGCGGTAGGTTCATCGGCCAAAACCAAATCGGGCTTCTTTACCATGGCGCGGGCAATGGCTACACGCTGCCCTTCGCCTCCCGACAATTTGGCAGGTTTTTTATTGGCCATCCCTTCCAGGCCCACCCACTCAAGAGCATCCATCACTGCCTTTTTGCGCTCCGCAGCACTTCTGTTTTGAAGAAGCAGGGCAAACTCCACATTCTCGAACACGGTATATACAGGCAACAGATTGTAAACCTGAAAGATAAATCCGATATGAAGATTGCGCAACCGGGCCGACTCCTTATGCGACAACTCCGAAATGTTGCGCCCCATCACGATGGCTTTGCCTTCGGTGGGGCTATCCAGCGAACCGATGATGTTGAGAAGTGTGGTTTTACCCGAACCGCTGGGCCCTACCACACCGGCAAACCCGCCCTTCTTAAACTCCAGGTTGATGTCGCTCAAAGCGGTAAACTCGCGGTCGCCACCCATGGGAAATCGCTTGGTAACCTGCTCAATGGTAATGATATTCTCATTCATAACTCAACTGTTTTAATGGTTGTAAACAATCATCAGCCGTATTCCCGGCCCTTGAAATGTGTTAATGGTTTCGTAGGCCTGTACAATACCCTGCTGATGGCCGGAATTGTAATAAGCCATAGCGTAGCCTGTCAGCTTTTTAAACCGGCGCTCATAATTGGTAAAAAAGGTAAAACCGTTGGTGCCCCAGTCGTAATAAAAAACCGTGCTCAGATTGCCCCATAGGCCCACGGGATAGGACATGGTGGAGGCTGACATGTTTATGTTGTCTTTAAATTGAAGGGCTTTTTCATCCATTCCCATAAAGAGATGCTCGGCCACTACATTAAGCCCGTTGCCCAGCGCAAAGGTATAATCCACGCCTGCATTCAGGAGGGTTTGGTTGGTAAGCCTTCCCACTTTTTTTGATTTACGAATGTGTGAGACCTCTAACCAGAGGCCAACCTCCACATCCCATTTGCCATCAAACCCAACTCTGTCTTCGGGTATCTGCTCGAATGAGAGAAGGTTATTTTCGGAATGCCGGTATTGGGCGGTGCGGTGATGATAGGAGACTGCGATTTCCCCTTTGGGTACCGGATGTTGCACGCGTCCGCCAAATTCGGGATGCCTGTCATGGGTCTCCAGCACATCGAAGCCTCTTCGCTTTTCGTTGCCATAGAGCAGCCACACCCAGATGTTGGCATTGTTCAAAAAATAATAGCGGCCCAAAGTGCCATACACGCCATTGGTCAGCTCCAGGGGATCACGCGGGTCCGTCTGGTTGAACCATTGAAGCGGCCTGAGAATGGTTGCCGACCCAAAATCGATCTTTTGTAAACCCAGCCTCACCTCGAACTGATTACCGGCATACCGCACCCAGATACGGTAGGGGTCGAAACTTCCTTCGGTTTTATATTCACTGAAAGGCTGAAACATCACATGACCATCTGTATTCACCGAGACCAAAAAATCCAACGATTTACCTTTGCCGAAACTGAGATTATAATTAAGCCCGGGAATATAGCGAAGACCCAAAAGGATATCCAAATCGTTGCGTGGACTGTAATTGGTGACTGCAGAGGCCTGGCCCTCAAAACTAAAGGTGCTTTGACTCCGGGCATTTAAACTCCCCAACATCAAAACAACACCCATATATAATCTAAAAAGTCTCATCCCCTGTTAGCGCTTGTCCGATAGAACTCCATAAAAAAAGAAATTGGTCAGTTCCATAATGGCCTGCTGCATACTACCATATAGAGAGAGAAGATGCTCATCTTCCATCATATCGTTAAGCCTGTTGAGAATGTACAGGATAAATTCAGGCTTAACATCTTCTCTTATCCACCCCTCTTTTTGCGCTTCTGAAAAGTCCTGCATCACTTCGCCCATAAAACTCTGCTGATACTCACTCAACCGTTTTTTCAGACCCAACTCCTCATGGCGGTAAATATCTTCAATAAACTCACGGCTAATGTCGATGGTGCCCTCGAATTTTAACCCGATCACCTGCTCCATTTTTTCCCTGAAAGAGATGTCCCGGTTCATAATAGCACGGTATTTTTGCAGGTTCTCGCCAATCACATCGTTCAAAACCGCCAGCGCTGCCTCATTTTTATTCTTAAACATCCGGTAAAAGGTCATTTTGCTCACACCCGCCTCCCGACAAATCTCCTCCACCGTCACTCTGCGCACACCGTGCTTCCAAAACAACTCCCTGGCACTGCTCAAAATGGAGTGATAACTTCTGTTGTTTTGTTTAACTTCAGTATTCTTCATAACCAAAGACAGATACTAATAATCGTGGAAGTTACGAATATTGTTTTTGATTAGCAATAGAGTAACATGTGAAAATAGGCAGCAGGCAGCAGGCAGCAGGCAATAGGCAATAGAGAGGAAGAGTTGAATCCGGCAATTGTCTGACACCGACGAAAGCCGAAAGCGCTGTGGGATTAGTAGAGACAATGTGGCTTTTACAAGATTCTGTCATTGATAGTCACCACCCAATTCAATTGGGCCTAATGAGGAGATGACAGGGGAGAAAGGGGCGGAGCAAGGTCTTCCGGCAGCCTTATTATAGTGTGGGGCGAGGGATTGGGAGGATGAAGATGGCGCTGCCATTTTCATCCTCCCAATCCCTCGCCATTAAATCCCAAAGACCCGGTCATTTCGACCGCAGGAAGAAACCTGTTTTGGGTCAAAGATATATATCTTTGACCCAAAATTCAATGAAGGGAGAATGCTAAAAAGTTTGTTATTGGTAGTTTTCACCCAATTTTAATTGGGCATAAAAAAGATAACATCCTTTATGCCGAAGATTATTCTCCAACACTTCCGCTCTTCCCGATTTCCCGGTTTAACTTGCCCGATACCAGCCCTTCGCGGTCGATTTGCACCTCTTTAAAGCCAAGCTTCTGAAATTCATGGCTCACATCAGCGAATACATTCTCAAGTTGCTCAACCTCCCCGGATGGCACTTCTATGCTGACGCCGCCACTGCGATAGCGGGCTCTTACATCTTTGAAACCCTTTTGATTCAAAATATCTTCGGCCGCTTCAACCATCCGCAGTTTGTCCACGGTGATGCCCTGCCCGTAGGGAAAGCGACTGCTCAGGCAGGGGCTGGCGGGTTTATCCCACTCCTTCAGGCCAAAATGACGGGCCATTTCACGAATGTGACTCTTCTCAAATTCGCAATCGGCCAGGGGGCTCAGCACCCGATATTGATTGGCCGCTTTCATCCCCGGGCGATAGTCACCCAGGTCGCTTTTGTTATTTCCATTAATAATTTCAAAGTCAGGAAATTCATTATCCCGTATTTTACCCATCGCGATGTACAAGGAGTTTTTACACCAAAAACAGCGATCCACAGGATTTTGATTATAACGCGGGTCACTTATTTCTCCCGGATCAATGGCGTAATGCAGCAGATCGTGCTGTTGACAAAAAGCCATGGCCTGGTTGTAATCTTTTCGCTTCAGGGAAGGGGAATCACCAATAATGGCCACTACATTTTGTCTGCCTAATATTTTACGGGCCAAAAAAGCTGCCAGACAGGAGTCCACACCACCCGACAGTGCCACCAATATCCGGGGATGAGAGTGAAACCAGGCAACTATTTGTTCATATTTAGCTGTATTTAAAGGAGTCATGTTGTTATTATTTAATTTTTCGAAAAGTCCGTCACTACCGGCATTCGTACTTCAAAAAGGGTACCTTTTCCGGGAGAGGAGGCCATTTGGATGGTTCCCCCCATAAGTTCCACCAGGTTTTTACTGATGGGCAATCCCAGTCCGGAACCTCCAAAACCGCGACTCAATGCTTCATCTTCCTGCCTGAAACGCTCAAAAACAATCGGTTGTTTCTCCTTTGAAATGCCAATACCTGTATCGGCGATCACAAATATCAGTTCGCTCTTATTAAGTGTAACTGTAAAACTAACGGTTCCACGGTCGGTAAATTTCAAAGCATTGTCGAAAATATTTACAAACACCTGCTTTAAACGCCTGAAATCGGAATAAAACTGATAATCATTGGGCAATCTTATATCGGTCACCATCTGAACATCCTTTTTTTGATAATACTCCTTCCTTTCGTACGCAAACTGCATCAGCTCGGCCACCAATTGTTTAAGCGATACCACCGACGGTTTTAGTTTTATATTGCCGCTTTCGATAAAGGAAAAATCTATAACGTCATCGATTATTTTCAGCAACTGCCTGCCGCTCTGATTTATAAGACCAACAAACGAGTTGCGCTCATCATTGGTTATCTGATCATCCAACAGTAGTCCCGAAAATCCAAGTATAGAGTTTAGCGGGGTACGTATCTCATGACTCATATTGGCCAGAAAAGAGGACTTGAGTTGATCGCTCTCCTCAGCCCTCTTCCGGGCATTGATAATATCCGTTTGATCCTGTAAAATAGTCATGCCCAACTGCCCGTCGCCATAACCTTCCAGTGGAATATAGGTGACACGATAGATCCGACCCGAATGTTTATCTTCAAACTGAAAATCACTTTTTTCGACTCCGGGAGACCGGTTGCTCTGCCGAATAAGGGAAGGCGCATCCTTCCCAAATACGAACTTATAGCAGGGCATATCGCCTGTAGGATCACCAAATCGTTCTTTAAAAGCCCGGTTGGCATAGACAATGTGAAATTCATTATCTGTAATTATAACCGGTTCATGAAGGCTTTCCATCATCACACGGTAGCGTTTTTCACTTTCGGCCAGTTTGTTCTCAATTTGCCTTTGTGCCGTTACGTCGCTCATAAAAAGTAACTGCTGCCAATGGCCTTCATTATTTTCTATGCCTACCCCATCCACATACACAACCAAAGCATCACCCTCCTTGTTCACCACATTATAAAACCCGTTCACCTCGCCCTCGTTATGAAAAAAATTGTAATGCACCTTTATACGCGCTTCATGTTCCTCCCGGGGAACAATGGTGTTAAAATGATGTTTTAAAATTTCGTGAGGACGGAAGTTAAATATCCGGCAGAATGCAGGATTTACATATTGAATAATTCCCTGATCGTCGATAATAATAATGGCGGTAAGCGTTTTCTCGGTAATGGTTCTGTAATGCGACCTGCTACGCGAGAGCGAAGTATTTAATTGGTAATTGGTTCTCAAGATTCTCCTAATCAAAAGAAAAAGCAAAGTTCCTAAAAAAAGGACAAAGACCCAACCCTTTACCAATTGCCACAAAACAAGATCGCCCTTATTGGTGAATAACATGGCCAACACCTGATCGGAAAGAAACACCCACAAAGCACTCGCCACAAAAAAGAGAAGAGCTATCCGCAACGCGGGTACTGTCACACTTGCTCTGTATTTTTTATTGAAAGGCTCCATACTGGATATTCAAGAGTGATGAATTATTCACAATTTACAAAAAAAGGATTCTTGCTGCCAACTTTTTGTCAAAGAAGTATGCATACAATACGAAAAACGGGGAAATAGTTACGTTTTTAATGCTCTTTTTTGTAACCTTTTACCTCTCAGATCCGAAAAAGGAATATATAGCCTTCAGAAATTACGTTACCTTTTCACTCCGTCGGCAATGAGGTATTTGTCCATTTTATCTTTAGCGTTTCTTATATCCCTGACTCCTGTAGCAGCTGACTCACAGCAACAATCCGGAGATACAATTAACCAAACCACAGCGCAGGGAAAACGTACCGGGTGGTGGCTTTTTTACTACAAAGATGGTCCCAAAAAAGAGGAGGGCGCATTTATCAACGGCGTTAAAGAGGGTGTCTGGACAGGTTATCATCTCAATGGACGCAAAAAGCATGAAATCACCTTTGCTTCTGGAACGGCCAAAGGAGCTGCACGATTTTTTTATGAAGATGGCACCCTTTGGGAAGAAGGCTTTTGGAACGAAACCTGCTGGACAGGTACCTATCAGCTTTACTATGCTAACGGACAAAAGGCTTATGAATGGTATTACAACAATCAGGGGCATCGCACAGGAATTCAAAAATATTTTTATCCTAATGGGCAGGTAAAATACCAGGGCAACTGGGAAGATGGAGAAGTTGCCGGAAATGTAAAAGTGTTTGATGAAATGGGCAATCTCACCGCCACCCGCCTATACACACAAGGAAGTTTCAGTGCCAGCCTGACCACAGCAGCACGGCCTCCTGAAAACCAGGAGGAAGAACCAGCCAAACACATATCCCCTTTCCACGGCACCGGCAATCATGTCATCTACCGAATGGATGGGCGGATAGAGAAAGAGGGCTATTTTCGAAACGGACAACTGCACAACGGGAATCATTACATCTATAACGACAGAGACTCGCTGATTGAGGTAAGGAAGGTTGAGAATGGAAGATGAGGCTTTTTTTTGTAACTTAGCCGTCTTGAAAAAGTTGAATAAAGCAGACGCCCAGGATGGAACACCCTCTCACTCTTTACAACACGCTGACACGCAAAAAAGAGCTCTTTACGCCCATAAATCCGCCTCATGTAGGCTTATACGTTTGCGGTCCCACCGTATATGGTGACCCTCATTTAGGGCATGCCCGCCCCGCCATAGTTTTTGATCTGCTCTTCAGATATCTTACGCATCTGGAATATAAAGTTCGGTATGTACGCAACATCACCGATGTGGGACATCTGGAAGACGATGCCGACGATGGGGAAGATAAAATAAGTAAAAAGGCCAGACTCGAAAAGCTGGAACCCATGGAGGTGGCCCAGCATTACCTGAACAGGTACCACCAGTTTATAAATGCCCTTAATGTAAAACCTCCCGGAATCGAACCACGTGCATCGGGTCACATCATTGAACAACTTATTATCGTAAAGCGCATTCTCGACGAAGGCTATGCCTACGAAAACAATGGATCGGTCTATTTTGACGTGGAAAAATACAACCGCCGGTATCATTACGGGCGCTTGTCGGGTCGGGTGCTGGAAGACCTATACAGCGCCACACGCAACCTGGAAGGGCAATCGGAAAAACGCAATCACTTTGATTTTGCGCTCTGGAAAAAGGCAACCCCTTCGCACATCATGCGCTGGCCATCGGAATACAGCAGCGGATTCCCGGGATGGCACGTGGAGTGCTCGGCCATGAGTGCCAAATATCTGGGCAAAGAGTTCGACATTCATGGCGGTGGAATGGACCTTTTATTTCCCCACCACGAATGCGAGATTGCCCAATCGGTTATTGCATACGGCAAAACACCTGCCCGTTACTGGGTACACAACAACATGATAACCATTAACGGACAGAAGATGGGCAAGTCGCTGGGCAACTTTATAACTCTCGAAGAGTTCTTCACTGGCCGGCATCCAAAGCTTGAGCAAGCCTGGTCGCCCATGACCATCCGATTTTTTATTCTTCAGGCCCATTATCGCAGTACAGTTGACTTTTCCAACGAGGCATTACTGGCCGCCGCCAAAGGCCTTAAACGCCTGATGGATTCCCTGACCCAGCTGCCAAAAATAAAACCCGGAGCAAGCACCACTTTTAACCTGGAGCTCTTTAAAGAGAAGTGCTATTCGGCGTTAAACGACGACCTGAACACCCCTATTCTGATCGCTCACCTTTTTGATGCCGTAAAAGTGATTAATGGAGCCGTTGCGGGAAAAGAATCCTTTACGGGTGAAGATTTGACTCACTTCTCGCAATTGATGCATCTGTTTGTGGAAGAGATCCTTGGCCTTCTGTCAGAGGAAGGCCCCGACCAGGGCAGCTCCGAAATGCTGGGAGGCGCCGTACAACTTTTGCTCAACCTGCGTCAGGAGGCCAAAGAACGTAAAGACTGGGCTGCTGCCGACCACATCCGCGATGAATTGAAGAAATTGGGTATAGTCCTGCATGATGGCAAAAATGGGGTGGAGTGGGAACTGATGAGCTGAAAGGATTAAGGATTAAAGATTAAGGATTAAATGAGGTGGCCGATCCATATTGCGACTATCTTAGTGCTAATTCATGAATTGTAGCTAAGCTCAATATTGCAGAGACGGTTTGTAAAAACGAGTTGCCGTGTGTCTCAAAAGCAATCACCCGAAGGACTGTGGCCTATATTCAACAAATAGAAAGATAAAAATAAAGTACCATCAGATATACCCTGGTTATGAAAAACACATTTTTATACTATCCTTTACTGCCCGGCGAAAAAGCAACAGCCCTTATTGTTTTTTTGGCTTTTATTTGTCTGGGAGCCGGCTGCAACACCGGATCCTCCAGGCAACAGACCACTGCAAAAAAATTGCTGCCCAAGCTTCAAACACCCACGTTCAATGCAGATTCGGCTTACCACTATGTGGAGAGTCAGGTGGCATTTGGACCCCGCGTACCCAACACCCCTGAACATGAAGCATGTGCCCGGTGGCTTATCGCTTCCATGAAACGCATGGGTGCCGAAGTATTCGTACAGGAGACACAGGTCACCGCTTTCGACAACAGTTTGCTTCGAATTAAAAATATTATCGCTCAATTTCAACCTGAAAAAAACAACCGCCTGCTGCTGTTCGCTCACTGGGACACTCGCCCCTTTGCCGATCACGACCCCGACCCTGCCAGGCGTAACCAGCCCATCGAAGGCGCTAACGACGGAGCCAGCGGCGTGGGCGTTCTCATGGAGATTGGACGACAGCTGGGCCGGCATCCCACCTACCCCGGTATCGACATTATATTTTTCGATGCCGAAGATTATGGCCAGCCCGATCACCTGAATCTTCCTTACAAGCCCGATACCTGGTGCCTGGGCAGCCAATACTGGGGTAAAAACCCGCATGTGAAAAATTACTACGCCCGTTATGGCATTTTGTTAGACATGGTAGGGGCCGCCAATGCGACCTTTTATCAGGAACAAGCCTCCCTGGACATGGCTCCCCGCCTGGTTGAACACGTGTGGAACACTGCTGCTGATTTGGGTTATGCCAACTACTTTATTTTTCAGCAAGGCGGCCTGATTACCGACGACCACGTTTATGTGTACAAATACACGAAGATTCCCGGCATCGACATCATACAATACAACCCCGCTTCCAACACTTCCTTTGGTGATTACTGGCATACCCACAACGACACAATGGAGAACATCGACAGGAATACACTAAAGGCTGTAGGACAAACAGTGCTGGAGGTAATATATGGAGAAGAGTAGCAGCCTCCCCTCAACTTACAGCCTCGCAGGCTGCGACGAAGCCGGCCGCGGCTGTCTGGCAGGGCCGGTTATGGCTGCTGCTGTCATTTTGCCACCCGGGTTTTACCATCCGCTCCTGAACGACTCTAAACAGCTTTCTGAAAAAAACCGGAATTTGCTTAGGGTGGTCATCGAAAAAGAGGCCATTGCCTGGGCAGTAGCAATGGCGGACCATCTTGAAATTGACCGGATCAACATTCTCAACGCTTCCATCCATGCTATGCACCTGGCGGTGCAACAGCTCCGGCAACAGCCCCAGGCTTTACTCATCGACGGCAACCGCTTTCACCCCTATCCGGGCATTCCCCATACCTGCGTAGTGGGCGGCGACGCCATCCATCCATGCATCTCCGCAGCCAGCATTCTGGCCAAAACCCATCGTGACGAATTCATGCTCAAGGCGCATCAGCAATATCCCTGGTATTGCTGGAATCAAAACAAGGGTTACCCTACAAAGGCGCATCGCGAGGGCATCCGGCTGCATGGTACTTCACCGCTTCACCGATTATCGTTTCGACTACTGGGTAAACGGCAGAATCCGGGGCTTTAAACAACAAAGGTCACCCTGCCGGATGACCTTTTTTAAAAGTATTTTCAATGATTTAAAAGGCAAATCCGACGGTTATTTGAAATCCTTTATTCTTTATTTCAACGCTTCCCATCCCCATTTCAGTAGCATCATTAATATCAGAAAGTCCCATCATATACCGGGCATCGAAACTTATTCCCAGTGGCAATTCATACCCCAAACCCACTGTCGGATTTCTTACATTGAATCTAATTCCCGCAATTTATGACATTTATCAGTTCTTTTCAAGGCCATACAAGACAACCAAGTCCTAAAAATGACCAAAGTACCCCTTTTCTCCACAAACAGACATTTTGTGCGGACAAATATAACCGTCACCTTTATTATCTCATTTATTTTCACACATAAATCACCTTTTTTCTGCTATGATAATCTTATCTTTACAGCCGAAAATAAAAAGGAAATTTTATAATGAAGAAATTAACCCTATTGTTGCTGGCTCTGCTCATAAGCTTTGCAGGTCTTGTAAAAGCCGACGAAGGCATGTGGCTGCTGCCCTTGATAAAAAAGCTGAACATTGAAAAGATGCAGTCCATGGGGCTGAAGTTGACGGCTGAAGATATTTACAGCGTTAACCATGCGAGTCTTAAAGATGCCGTTGTGATATTTGGCGGTGGCTGCACCGGCGAACTCATCTCCGATCAGGGGCTGCTGCTCACCAACCACCACTGCGGCTACGGAGCCATACAAGAGCTTAGCTCAATAGAAAACAACTATCTGGAAAATGGCTTTTGGGCACGGTCGCCGGAAGAAGAGATTCCTGCTCCCGGCATAACGGTCACCTTTTTAAAACACATGGAAGACGTTACGCCCCAAATAATGGCTGGCCTCACCGATGAGATGACCGAAACCGAACGCGCCATGAAAATAAGGGAACTGTCCAATGCCATCACCGATAGCGCCGCCGGCGACACACACTACAAAACAATGGTGCGCGATTTCTTTGGCGGCAATCAGTTTTTCCTGGTTGTTTACGAAGTATATAGCGATGTGCGCTTTGTGGGCGCCCCACCCTCCTCCATAGGTAAATTTGGTTACGACACCGACAACTGGATGTGGCCCCGCCATACCGATGACTTTTCGCTGTTTCGCGTATATGCCGCACCCGATGGTAAACCGGCCGAATACGCACCTGAAAATAAGCCTCTTAAGCCGGCTTACCATCTACCAATCTCACTCAATGGCTACGAAAAAGGAGACTTCGCTATGACCCTGGGTTTCCCCGGAAGCACCGACCGCTATTTAACCTCCTGGGGAATTAAAGAACGTAAAGATATTTTCAACCGTGCGTTAATTGTACCCCGGGGCATTAAGCAGGGCATCTGGGAGCAGTCTATGCAAAGCAGCGACAAGATTCGCCTGCAATATGCCTCCAAGTTTTCCCGTAGCTCCAATTACTGGAAAAACAGTATAGGGATGAACCGTGGCATTGAAAACCTGCATGTAATTGATCAAAAACAGGCACTGGAAAGAGATTTTGCCAACTGGGTTAATGCTAAACCCGAACGCAAAGAAAAATATGGTGCTGTACTCCCCGGATTGCAGGAGGCTTATTCGGGGAGGGAGGCGAACTATCTGGCTATGAATTATATTCGTGAAACCATGATTCGGGGTACTGAAATTCTGGCATTTGCCACCAATGCTTTGCCGCTGGAAAGAGCCCTTGAAAAGAACGACCCACAAGCCATTGAAACCGTCTCGAACAACCTGAAACAGGAAGCAAAAGCCTTTTATAAAGATTACGACGCCGCCACCGACCAAAAGGTGATGGCTTCACTCCTGAAACTCTACTACAACGACATAGAGCCCCGCTTCTACCCCTCTTTTTACGAGGATATAAAAACAGGTCAGCCCGGTGCTTTTGAGGATTTCACCAACGAGCTCTTCAAAAAATCAATCTTTGTAAGTCCGGAAAAGCTCAATGATTTTTTAGCCAAGCCAAAGCTTAAGAAACTACTTAAAGACCCGGCTTACAAGGCAGCGCTCTCCACTATGGAAATGTATCGCTCCCTGAGCGAGAGCTTGCGTGAAACCAACCAGACCATTGACAAATACAACCGTCTTTTTATATCGGGACTGATGGAGATGAACCCCAACAAAGTTTATTATCCGGATGCCAACTTTACCATGCGTCTGAGTTATGGAACGGTAAGCGATTATGAGCCGCGCGATGCTGTTGTGTACAAGTACTATACAACGCTTAAGGGAGTGATGGAAAAGGAAGACCCCGACAACTTTGAGTTTACGGTACCCGCCAAACTCAAAGAGCTTTATCATTCAAAGGATTATGGTCCATACGCCGATAAAGATGGTACCATGCATGTAAACTTTACCACCAACAACGACATCACCGGAGGTAACAGCGGCAGTCCTGTGATTAATGGCAACGGCGAACTTTTTGGTATTGCCTTCGATGGCAACTGGGAAGCTATGAGCGGAGATATTACCTTTGAAAACGATCTACAAAAGTGCATCAATGTGGACATACGTTATGTGCTTTTTATTATTGATAAATTTGCAGGTGCCAAAAACCTTATCGACGAAATGACTCTGGTGCGATAAACAACTGGTAAAACCTAACCTGTATTAATAGGAAACCTTCCTGACAGTGCTACCGGCAGGCAGGTTTTACAAAAAACACCCGATTGTGATGCAGAAGCTTTTTATGTTATTAATTGCCGGTTTGTGGAGCCTAACTCCACTTGCCACGGCCGATGAGGGAATGTGGCTTCCCTGGAACTTAGGGAAAGCACAGATTGAAAAGATGCAGCAGATGGGCCTGGAAATAACTCCTGAGGAGATTTACAGCACCCGCGAAACATCACTCAAAGACGCTATCGTTTCACTGGACAGTGGCAGTTGTTCAGGCAGTTTTATCAGCCAAAGCGGCTTGCTGCTTACCAACCATCATTGTGCCTTCTCGGAGATACAAACCCATAGCAGCCTGATCAACGATTACATGAAAAACGGTTTTTGGGCTCAAAGCCCTGCCGACGAGCTTCCCAATCCGGGCAAGACGGCTTCTGTTTTATTAAGAGTGGATGATGTGACGCCTTTGTTTCATGAGATTCTTGAACAGGAACTGAACAACCGTGACCGCGAACGGAAAATAGACAGCATTACCGTCCTGATTTCAGATACCGCCTCTCAAAAAGGTCGCTTTACTGCGCAGGTGAAGGATTTTTATTATCAGAATCAGTTTCTTCTTTTTGTTTCCGAAACCTTTAAGGACGTGAGGCTGGTGGCGGCGCCCCCGGAAAGTTTGGGACAGTTTGGCGGCGACCTGGACAACTGGACCTGGCCCCGTCATTCAGCCGACTTTGCCCTTTTCAGGGTATATGCCGCCCCCGATGGAACGCCCGCCGATTACTCATCAGCCAATGTACCTCTGCGGCCGAAAAGATATCTTCAAATATCCAATCAAGGCCTGAAGTCAGACGACTTTACAATGATATTGGGTTATCCGGGTGAAACACAACGCTACATAACCTCCTTTGGCATAGAAGAAGCCACCGAAATACTAAATCCTGTAGTTGCCGAAGTAAGGAGTATAAAGCAAAGCATATGGAAAGATAAAATGCATGACAGCCCGCTGGTTGGCATACAGTATGCTGACAAATATGCCACTTCGAGCAATTATCAAAAATACGCCAGCGGCCAAATCAGGAGTATCCGCGAAAGTGACCTCACCCTTCAGCGCGAACAACTGGAACAACACTTTGAAGAGTGGCTGGCAACTTCCGATTCAGCTACCCGTGAAAACTACCATCAGGTATTGGCATCTGCCGGGCTGCTTTACATGCTGCGTCAAAATTTGGCCAGAACAAGTATTACAACCCTTGAAACACTGATTAACGGACCCGACATAAATGCTTTTATTTTAGAGAGCTTTGGCCTTCATAATGCACTGAAACAGGCCTCATCGGATGAAGAATTAAAGCACATCACCACAGAATTAAAGAAACAGGGTCCGGAGTTCTTTCGCGACTTTGATGCCAATGTGGACCAACAGGTATTTAAAGCGATGATAGAATATTACCGCGCAAATCTTGGGGACAGCTCCCGTATGAGCGATTCGCAGATATTTGCTGAAACACAAGACCTCCCCACCCTGTCGGAATCTATCTATTCCCACTCTATATTTACCGACTCAGAGCGATTTAATGCTTTCCTGAATCAGCCCTCTTTCGAGGTTATCGACCGCGATCCCGGGTTTCGTTTTATGATGCGCGTGGTGGAATATTATGCCCCGGTCTATACTATTTTTAACCGGTTCGAAAGCCAACTGGAATTAACCATGGGCAAATATGTGAAGGGCCTCATGGAAATGCAGCCCGACAGGGATTTCTATCCCGACGCCAACAGCACTCTCCGTCTTACTTATGGGAAGATAGGCTCTTACACGCCACGCGATGGCATCCTTTACAAGGCTTTCTCCACTCAAAGGGGGCTGATTGAAAAGGCCAATTCGGGCAACTCTAATTATGAACTGCCCGATTCACTGCTTGCACTCTACAAAAGAAACAATTTTGGCGCCTTCCAAACGCCGGCCAATGACCTTCCGCTCTGCTTTATCAGCAACAACGACATTACAGGCGGCAACAGTGGAAGTGCGGTGCTAAACGCCCGTGGCCAAATAGTGGGCCTGGCCTTCGATGGTAACCGGGAAGGGATGTCATCAGATATGGCGTATATACAAGGGCTTCAAAAATGTGTGAGTGTTGATGTAAGACACATCCTCTACCTGATTGAGGAACTGGGGCATGCCTCAAATCTCATAAAAGAGATGAATATTTTGGAATAGAAACTTTTTGCAATGGAAATCAATATTAAAGAGATTCTCTCGGCTTTTATAGTGCTGTTTGCCGTCATTGATATCCTGGGCTCAATTCCTATCATCCTCAACATACGCGACAAAGGCAACAGAATCAACGCCCTGCAGGCTGCTCTCATTTCCTATGCACTCCTTTTGGCTTTTTTATTTGTAGGTCATGCCCTTTTAGGTCTCTTTGGTGTTGACATTTCCTCATTTGCCATAGCGGGCTCTCTTGTGCTTTTTGTGATGTCCATCGAAATGATTTTAGGGGTGGAGATATTCAGACACGACTCACCCGGAGGCGCCTCTATTGTTCCTATTGCCTTTCCGTTGATTGCCGGCGCCGGCTCCTTTACCACTTTACTGGCCCTTAGGGCCGAGTTTGCCATCATCAACATTATCATTGCCCTGACGCTAAATATTATAGTGGTTTATCTGGTACTACGACTCACCACCCAGGTTGAGAAGCTTATCGGAGAAGGTGGCATTTATGTTTTAAAGAAGTTTTTTGGCATTATCCTTCTGGCTATGGCCGTTAAGCTTTTTATGAGTAACCTGGCCAATATCTTATCCAACACGCCTGGTATGTAGAGCTCTTCTTGTATGCTCCCAGCCAGATGGCAGATTTATCATTTTTCTTTGTAGATTAACGGCAGCCAAAAACGCACGCGGGTACCATGGCTGCCCTCCGATGACAAATCAGTGATTTCAAGATTGGATCGGCCTCCTTTATAGAGCTTCTGCAGCAATAACAGCCGTTCCTCAACAATTTTCATCCCAAAGGGCCGATGACTCTTTACCTGATTTTCAGCCTTCGCAGCTTTAAAGCCCACGCCATTATCCTCCACTGTCACCTGCAGTGAATCCTTCAGTTTTTTATAGGATACCCTCAAACTGGGCGATGTCTGATCCTGAAGTCGGGCATGTCCAAATACATTTTCAATAATGGGCTGCGTTAACATTGGGGGTATCAGCAGAAGATCATCCTCTTCGGGGCTGTGTTCGGTAAGAATGTCACAAGCTATTGTAACCGCGAAACGCTGGCACTGAACTTTAAGGAAATTTCTCAGAAAATCCATCTCTTTTTTCAGAGTTATTAACTCATTGGATGAAGCCTCCAACATTTGGCGCATTAAAAGTGCATTATCTTGTATATAATCGAAAACTTTATCCTTTTTATCATCCAAAAGCAATCCCTGTAAAGCATTCAATGCGTTAAACACAAAATGAGGATTCATCTGATTTAAAAGCAGGCGATGCTTCAGGACATTTTTTTCCCGTTCCTTGATCAACCGTTGGTGACGTACGTAAATAAAGCTCAGAGCTGCCAGCAGTAAAACCAGCAAAATAAGCAACAAAATGATAAGACTACGTTCCCTCACACGGGCTCTGTACAAATTGAGTTCATTCTCCATAAGCTGCTTCTCCTGCACATTACCAGCCATACTTGCGGCGTAAAAATGGCTTTGAGCTGCAAGGGAGTCCTTAAGGTGGTTATAAACCTCCATGGTTTCTAAGGCTTCGGGATAACGCCCCACCGATTTTAGCGCCAGATAGAGCGAATAAAGATTCTTATGACGGATATAGATAAGATTCATATCTCTGGCCATGGCCTCCACCCGATTATAGTATTGAAGTGAGCGTACTCCCTCGTCTTTCTTAAAATAGAGATCGCCTAACAGACTGTAAACCGACAAAAGAGCCTGTTTATCCTGAATGTTCTCAAAATAGTTTTTAGCTTCTGAAAAATAAAAATCAGCTTTCTGATAATCATTTTTTGCTAAATAAAGAGAACCCAGATTGAGTACCACAGAATACTCCTCATTTTGATGATCCGAATCTTTAAAAATTTTCAAAGCTCTTTTAAAAAGCTGTGCTGACCTGCTAAAATCCTTTTGTTCTTTAAGAAAATTTGCGAAATCGTTGCACAACGCTGCTTCTGCATAACGGTGCTCTCCATGTTCAAGTATCATCAGGGAGTTCTCAAAATAGGTACGTGCACTTTCAGCGTTGCCAGCTCTTTGGTGTACCAGGGCCGTATTATGAAGGCTTTCGGCAAACTGCAGCTCTGTTCCATATTTTTGAGCCAGCTCAGCCGAATGGGTAAACGATTCGAGTGCCTCTTTATACTGGGTCCCAAAATAGTAGGTAAGTCCAAGATTATTGTAGAGATTGATCAGTCTGGGATAATTCCTGAGAGAATCGAAAAGAGAGATGCTTTTTTGATAGTAAATGCCGGCGGTATCGTATTGGCCCGAATAATATGCCGCTTCCCCCAGGTCGTAATAAGAGAGTGCTTCAAGGCTATCACCCGTTCCTCTAAACAATTGGAGCATAATTCGGCTCAGAGAATCGGCCTGCTGAGGCTTGCCGGGTAGCATTTCAATTATCTGGCTATGAAGCCTGCGTCCTTGTTCATTCACTGAGGTGCCATCTGAAGTAGAAAGCATTACCCAAGGAAAAAAAAGCAGAACAGCACCAAAAATACTTGTCCGATACAGAAAGCTGTAAATCATGATATTGGGAGTTATTTAACCCAACCTTCGAATAATAACAGGTTGATAGATTTTTAGATTTAATACGACTCCTACCAGCCTGAGTACCAAATGATTACAACTCTATGCTGTAATCTTATAACCCATTGAGGAACAAACCTTTACAAAAGCTTAACGAACTATTATAATAACATACAACAAATATAAAAAGAATTATTAAAGAACCAACCCCGGGATGTGAGTTTGAGTTTGAGTTTGAGTTTGAAAAACAATTCTAAATCACATTAAGACGGTTGAAAAATGTTTACACCGGCTTTTGACAATTGATTTGTTGTTTTTTTAGAATTCCCTGCCTCCCGACAGGCAGGGGATGAGAAAAATGGTGAAATAGTAATAAAGTAGCACCAGCGGTGCGGCATTATGCAAACCGGCAAAGCCATTCCTGGCCCACTGCATCCGGCGAAATTAAAATGACCCGCTGTAGAGAAAATTCGCGAATCTTCTCTGCGCATACCACAAAAAAAGGTCGGCGGCAACCGGATTTTATCCCGAGCCCTCGGGACTCCCGCTTTTACGCAGTGTCTGACTTAAACGCAAAAAGCCCCGGTTCCTTATTTGGAACCGGAGCTTTGGTAAAGGTCGGCGGCGACCGGATTTTATCCCGAGCCCTCGGGACTCCCGCTTTTACGCAGTGTCTGACTTAAACGCAAAAAGCTCCGGTTCCTTATTTGAAACCGGAGCTTTGGTAAAGGTCGGCGGCGACCGGATTTTATCCCGAGCCCTCGGGACTCCCGCTTTTACGCAGTGTCTGACTTAAACGCAAAAAGCCCCGGTTCCTTATTTGGAACCGGAGCTTTG
>JACDJA010000477.1_pt1 | contig 45796 bp, 42 predicted proteins | sample 7449241 | NCBI WGS metagenome assembly JACDJA01 (sample SAMN14253289, study PRJNA609438) | sludge metagenome | isolation source: initial anaerobic sludge | collected 2018-12-20 | reverse complement strand
TTGGCCTCATCTGGTAAAGAGGATATTAAATCAGAGACATCCCCTATTTGTAGTGAAAGTGTTTGATTCAATTTCCCATTACTATCAAAAAGAGAAGCATATGTTCCTTCTAGTACAGAACCTCTACCTCCTGTATTTTTTGCCATTAATATTAACTCTGTATCATCTGTAATTTTTAACATACTCTTGTCTGATATCTTTCTAAAAGATGAAAGATCTACTATCCAATTACCACCACTAGGTATTGTTGTAGATACAGGGTATGCACTTTTATTCTTCAAAGAAATATATATTACTACATCATCACCTGATACTCCCTCTACTGAACCGTGTACAGGATTGGGAATTGGAGTATCTATTCCTACTGGGGCCGTAGTAAATTCGTAGTCTAAGCCATTATTATTACTGTATTTATTACTCCCCGACACTATTACAAATGAATATTTAGTATTAGGTTCTAAACTCTTAAGCTCTACATAGTGGGAATTTCTTTTTCCACTCCCCCTTCTATCTCTTACAGGACTTTGTTCTACACCATTGAGTACAGGGACTATGTAGCCCTCTGCAGGTACTTCTGTAAACCACGTGACTGTTAAAGAATTAGTTGTTAAATTTGTAACTACTACATCCTTTGGTATTGCTTCCGTACTTGCTCTAGAGAGATATTGTACCCCTTGATAGACAGCATAAATTGTAAGAGGAATACCTAAAACTAGCGCTATTACAATCTTAAGTTGTCTCTTTTGGTAAGGAGTTAAATGCATCTATCAATGATACAAAGAGAGGAGAACAATAGCAACGATATTACCTCCTTTTTGATGTAAGTCCCTCTGTAAATCCAGAGACAACAGAAAGCAAGGAAGATATTTTTCTAACAGGTGCAACTATTGCCCCATTTATTTCATATATCGTTCCCTTTACTGTAGATACAATGTCTGTAACATCTACTAAGAGCATATTAACTGTATCCACAGTTTTTTCTGCTTCTAATATCACTTTTCTAGAATCTTGAACAGCTTTCCTAGATTCTCTAATAAAGAGGGCTACTTCATAAAGGATAAAGCAGAAGAAGATTACCACTACTCCAACCACTATCATCCAATATATTGGAGGTATTGTTTCCATATTTTTAATATTCATAGTTTATGTATATATATCTAATGATTTTTTACTCCATATGTCAAGTTATATAGTAAAAAGGACTCTTTTTGGCTACTTAATGGTATAATCAGAGCATGAAGAGATTTTTTGTAAGACAGAAGTTAAGTATTGGAGATATTACTCATCTTGCTGATAAAGATAGTGTTTTTGCAATACAAAAATTAAATATACAAATAGAGGATGCAATACAGATAGAGAATTATCAGTATATATTTAATGGCTTAGTGACTGATATCTCTAAAAATAGTGTAGAGGTTGAGATAAGAGAGATAGTGGAAGAAAAAGATAGAATAGATGATGTAGAGATAACGGTAGTACAATCATTGAGTAATGATAGTAAGTTTAATTACTTCTTGGAAAAGGCTACAGAGGTAGGAATAGATATGGTAATACCTGTAGAGTCTACCTATTCTTTAAAAAGTAAAAATAAAGCGATAAAAGATTACGGACTTTGGAAAAAGATTGTTAGAGATGCTACAGAACAATCTAGAACATTAAGAGAAACGATAGTAGAGAAACCTATTAAACTTTCACAATTAGAGATTAAGACGGATAGTAATTTAATCTGCTTGGCTACAGAGAATGTTCAGTACAGTGATTTACATGAGTATGTACAGAGTATTGATATTAAGAGACCTTTTACTATTGCAATTGGACCAGAAAAAGGGTGGAGTGTAGATGATTTAGAAATTCTTAAGAAATTAGGTTTTAAATTTGTAAAGCTTAAGGGTAATATCTTAAGAACAGAAACAGCTGGATTAGTAATAGCTTCTGTAATTAAATATTTAAAGGGAGAAATGTAATGAAAGGTAGAAAATTAAGAGGTAATTTCAAAAAAAAGAGAATATCTAGTTACAAAAAAGAAGCAGATGCTCCTAAGTATTACACAAAGGAGGATATCTTTGTTTCAAGAATGGCTAGTATATTAAGAATTCCTAAGGGAAAAGTAGTACCTCTTTTTAGTCAAAGAACAAGAACTACAATTAGATTAAACTCTCTTAAGGGTAACCCTAAAGATACATACAATGCATTGGAGAGAAAAGGTTATGAATTAGAGAGTATTCCATGGGCAGAGAATGTATATTTTATTAACAACAGGGATAAAGATGAGGTCTCACAAACAGAAGAGTACAGAGAGGGTTATTTCTATATACAAAATCTTGCTAGTATTCTAGATACCTTAATCTTAAACCCTAAATCTAATGAACAGATTTTAGATATGTGTGCTGCCCCTGGTAGTAAGACTACACATATTGCAGATATTACAAGGAACAAAGCAAATATTATTGCAAATGAAATAGAGATGCATAGAACAAATTCACTTAGAAATGTTGTCGAACAGTTTGGTGCTAGTTCAGTAAAGATCACTATCAGTGATGGTAGAGAATTTGGTAAGAAATACCCCGACTATTTTGATAAAGTACTATTAGATGCTCCATGTAGTGGTGAGGGTATGATATATATGCGTGGTCCTAAACCACTGCGATTTTGGAGTATTAAGAAAGCAAAAGGTTCATCTACTGTACAGAAGGAATTAATAGAGTCTGCTTTTAGAACATTAAAACCTAAGGGTACACTTGTATACTCTACATGCACATTAGAACCAGAAGAAAATGAGGGAGTTGTTACTCACTTATTAAACAAACACAGAAATGCAAAGGTCGAAGATATTAATTTAGTAGATTCTGATGCTTTCAAAGATTACAAGAAATTTATCTCAGAGGGTATTGCTCATTGGAGTGGTAATACATACCATCCGTCAGTTAAGAAAACTCTTAGGATATTACCATCACCTGAGATGATGGGTTTTTACATTGCAAAGATTACAAAGGAATAAAAAAGGGGGCTAAGCCCCCTTCCTTTATCAGTCTAGTGTATCTACTGTTATACCTGTTCCTATTTCCTCTTCCTTTTTACCTTTAGCCTGCTTCATACTGAACTTTAATCTTCCTAATTTGTCTTTTTCCAATATCTTTATTTTTACTGTATCTCCTACCTTAACGAATTTGTTTACATCTTTTACAAATTCATCTGTAATTTCAGATACATGTACTAAACCAGAGATACCAGGTGCAATATCTACAAAGGCTCCATATTCCATAATGGAAGCTACCTTACCATCGTATGTTTCTCCTACTACTGGTACAAAGCTAAGTCCTTTTACATACTTCAATGCTTCATCTATAGATTCCTGACTTGAGGAGTATATATTTACTGTTCCATCTTCCTCAACAGATATCTCTGCTCCTGTTCTCTCTGTTAATTCCCTAATATTTTTACCTCCTGGACCAATTAATTCTCCAATTTTGTCTACAGGTATCTTTTCACTTGCTACTTTAGGTGCATACTTAGAAATTTCAGATCTAGATTCAGCCATTGCTCCTTCTATTACAGCTATTACTTTTTCTCTAGCAACTTTTGATTTCTCAAATGTTTCTTTTACAATATCCATACTTAAACCAGCAATCTTGTTATCCATTTGTACAGCCGTTATACCATCTCTTGTGCCTGTAACCTTGAAGTCCATATCACCGTAAAAGTCTTCTACTCCTTGCATATCAGAGAGTACATAGAATGATCCATCCTCTTCCGTTACTAATCCACAAGCAATACCTCCTACTATCTTCTTTATAGGTACTCCTGCTGCCATTAATGCTAAAGATGAACCACATGCTGATGCCATAGAGCTAGAACCATTCTCTCCTTGTACTTCTGACATTACAAGAATTGTATATGGGAATTCTGATTCAGAAGGTATTACAGGTATTAATGCTTTCTCAGCTAACATACCATGACCTACTGCTCTTCTACTTGGATTTAATCTAACTCTGTCTGCTTCACCATATGCAAAAGGTAAATCATTGTAGTAGTGCATATACCTTTTCTCTTTCTCTCCCAACATATCATCTACTAACTTAGCATCTTTAAGACTACCTAAGGTTGCAATTGAAAGGACTTGGGTTACACCTCTAGTGAAAAGTCCAGAACCGTGTACTCTGGGTAGTAAATCTACCTCAGCTGCCATCTCCCTAACTTCATCTAACTCTCTACCATCTACTCTCTTTTTGTTCTCCTTAACATATTTTCTTAAAGCTTTCTTCTGTAGTTTGTCATATGCTTCCGCGATATTAGATTTAGAATATTTACCTTCGAAGTTTTTAAATGCTTCTTCCTTAGTAGCTTCATGCTTCTGCTTATCCGCAGCTAAGAGATTTTCTAATACCTTTTCTCCTAAGAAATCAGAAAGATCTGTTAAAAGACTCTCATCTATTTCAAATGGTACATACTCTTTGTTTTTCTTCTCTAACATATCTATGAACTTATTCTGATTCTCAACCCATATGTTCATCTCTGTAAGACTTAACTCCATTGCCTCTATTACTTTCTCTTCTGGTATTTCAAAACAACCAGCATCAATCATGGTGAAAAGTTTCCCATCTCCACCTAATACATAGTTCATTTTGTTCTCTTCATCTACATCCTCCATACTTTTGTAAATAGGTTGTACTTTTTCATCAACTATTCCCATTCTTACACCTGATACAGGTCCCTCAAATGGTGCACATGAGTTAAGTAATGCAACAGATGCTGCATTTATTGCCAAAAGTACTGGATCATTCTCTTCATCGTATGACATTACTGTTACAATGAGACTTACTTCATTTCTATAGTTCTCAGGAAATCTAGGACGTAGTGCCCTATCTATCATCCTCGCCTTAAGTACTGCATCATCACTTGGGAATCTTTCTATCTTTACAAATCTAGAACCGTTAATCTTACCTGATGCATAGAATCTCTCTATGTACTCTACTGAAAGAGGAAAGTAATCTAAATCTCCTTTAGCAGGTGACGTATTAACATTAACCTCTACAACAGTATCACCCATTCTAGCTAATATTGCAGACTCGGATCTAAGTGCTAACTTTCCTGTTTCAAAGGAGCACTTTCTTCCGCCTATCTCAAACTCGTGTATTTTATGATTAAAAAGCATAAATATATAGATATAAAATTATCAAAATTTGGGCCTTAGCCCTTTTTACTTTGAAGTTATAGCAAGAGAGAGAGGAAAAAGAAAGGCTTAATAAAAAGCCCCTCACCTATATCTTTATTTTTTTAGACAAAGAATCATATCTTTCTGGTTCGTTGATTTGAAGATATTGTATTAATCTTCTCCTCTTTCCAACCTTTTGGAGTAATCCTCTTCTGGAATGATTATCTTTCTTGTGATCTTTGAGATGTTCCGTTAACCTAGTTATCTCTTCTGTAAGAATTGCAATCTGTACCTCTGGAGAACCTGTATCACCCTCGTGGAGGGCAAACTCTTTCATTATATTCAACTTTTCTTCTTTATTTAGTGACATATATTCTAGATTAGCATCATGTAAATATTTTTACAATACTGTATACAAGCAACACGAGACCTATTTTATATCCTTATAGGGTAATTGTCAAACTTTCTCCTATCTAGCAGCCTTATAGCAATATAATTCGTCTCCTTCTTGTGCAGCTACCTCTGATGTAAGAAGAACTCCACACTCTTCTCCTTGTTTAACTTCAGTTACGATATTTTTACTTTTTCTTAAGGATTTAATCTTTCCTTCACCAATAATTTCATCATTTCTAACTACATAACATTTACAATCTCTTTTAAGTATTCCATCTTTTACTCTACTTCCTAATATTGTAGATCCATCAGTTAAGGTAATTATCATCTTTATTACCGCATTACCAATCTCTTCTTCTTGTTGGTCAGGTGTAGCAATCATATCTAATGCCTCTTCTACTTCCTCTATTAGTTTGTAGATAATGGAGTAGTTTCTTACAAGTACAGCTCCTTTACGAGCAATATCTTCAACTCCTCTTTCTGCTCCTACTTCAAATCCTAGAAGTATAGCCTTAGAAAGCTTAGCCATTTCAACATCCTGAAGTGAAATATCACCAACTCCACTAGATACTATATTAACTTTGTATCCTTCATTTTCTAATTTAGAAAGAGATTTCTTAATCGCTTCCAAAGATCCTTCAGATGAGCTCTTAAGAATTACATTAAGGAAGTTATCACTTTCCTCTTTCTCATTCTCAAATATATCTCCGAAGAAATCATCTTCTACAAGAGAGGTCTCCTCTTCCTGTTCTTTTTGTTCTTTCTTGTACATAGAGGAAAGAAGATTGGGGTCATTCTTTTCTAATATGTAAACAACAGAGCCTACTGGTATTAATTCAGAAACTCCTAAAATACGTCCACCAAAACCACAGTAAAGGTCACATACGTTTTCTCCTTCTTCTGAGATGATACCTTTTACTTTCTCTACTTTAAGTTCTTTTCCCGATTTATATCCAATCCAAGAACCTTTACAAAGGTCTCCAGATGTAAGTACCAAAGATGATATATTTCCTTTTGAGTGATCTTTAACTGATTCTAATACATATGCTTTTGCTGCAACACCCTTAGGTAATTCTCCTCTTTCTTGCAATCCTTCAACATCAGCAACAAGATTTATTAAATCTAAAAGCTCAGGTATACCCTTACCTGTTTTTGCAGATACTTCAATTACTGGTATACTTCCTCCCATACCCTCGATTAGTAATCCGTTGTTAACCAAATCCCTCTTTATCTTAGCAAGATCTACATCAGGTAAATCTATCTTGTTGATAGCTACGATTGGTTTAGCTGTAGAGTTTTTAATAATTTCGATAGATTCTACTGTTTGAGGTTTAACACCATCATTAGCAGCTACTACAAGGATTACAATATCTGCAATACTACCCCCTCTTAGTCTCATTAAATCAAAAGCTTCATGACCAGGTGTATCAATGAAGGTAATCTTTTTACTTTCATCGCCACTAGGAGAAATGGTAAAGATAGAAATCTTCTGAGTAATTCCTCCTTCTTCACAGCTTTGGACATTACTTTTACGAATGTAATCTAGTATTGTTGTCTTTCCATGATCAACATGACCCAAGATTGCTACAATTGGAACTCTGCTTCTTAATGTATTTTGTTTCTTACTTTCTTTGGTCATGTATATATTAAAAGTTTTTAATTACTCTTCAGAAGACTCTTTAACTACATCCTCTTCTGTCTCTTCCGCATATTCCTCTACTGCATCTTCTGGTTTCTCCTCTTCAATCTCTTCTCCACCAACACCTACAATGTCAATCTTTGTACCAGTTAATTTCCATGCTAATCTAACATTTTGACCATCTCTACCAATAGCTAAGGAAAGCTGATCAGAAGGACACTCAACTGTAGCAGTATCATCAACAATCTTTACTGAATCAACCTTTGCAGGACTTAATGCATTAGCAACAAATCTTTCTAATTCCTCATCCCATTCGATAATATCAATCTTTTCTTCACCAAGCTCATTCATTACGTTAGCAATACGAATACCTCTTTGACCAACACATGAGCCGATAGGGTCTATTCCTTCCTGATGAGATACTACAGCAATTTTACTCCTAGAGCCAGCCTCTCTTGCTACAGCTTTAATCTCCACAACACCAGACTCTATCTCTGGTACCTCTAACTTAAACAATTCTACTAAGAATTGTGGATCTGCTCTTGATACTAAAATCTGAGAATCCTCAATACTCTTAAGTAGTACTTTATATCTTTCTCCAACTCTGTAAAATTCATTTGCAATTTGCTCTTCAGTAGGCATAAATGCAGTAGCTTTTCCTATCTCCATTACTGCAGCACCTTTCTGCATTCTTTGCATTAATGCTGTATATACCTCTCCCACCTTATCACTAAACTCACTAATTACAGCATCCTTTTCTGATTCTCTAATCTTTTGTAGTAATACCTGCTTTGCAGTCTGTGTTGCAATTCTACCCAAATCATCAGAAGGCATCTCAATTTGAACAGAATCACCAATCTCTACGTTAGGAGATATCAGTTCTGCTTCACTTAATGCAATCTCTATTTCACTATCTTTTACCTCATCTACAACTGTCTTTGAAGCAAAAAGCTTAAACTCTCCAGTCTCTCTATCCACCTCTGCTAAAAGATTTTCACCTAATTTCTCATCTATCTCTTCTTCCTCTTTATCTACTCTTCCGAACTTCTCTTTTTTTACTGCACTTAAGATAGCGGATTCTAAAGCTTTAAAAACCTCTTCCTTATCTATTCCTCTCTCTGCTGCAATTTGATTAATAGCAGCAACTAATTCTGATGTCATAGCCATTTTTAAAAAATGAAAAAATTAAAATATCTTTACTAAAAAAAAGGTGAGACCTTAGCCCCACCCTCTCCTTATAACTTCAAGTAATAATAGCAGATTGGAAGATGAATGTAAATATTACATATCACCTAGCTTCTCCCATAGGTCTTTTTCTTTCCTAGATATTTTCTCTGGAATCTTAACATCGACCCTTACATATAGATTACCCTTTGTAGATTCTTTACCAAGAATAGGACAACCCTCTCCTTTAATTCTAAATACTGTACCTGGTTGTGTACCCTTAGGTATTTTTAATTTAACAGAACCATCTACAGTAGATACTTGTATATTCCCTCCAAGCACTGCAATATGCACAGGTATCTCCTCTATCGAATACAAATCATTACCCCTTCTTTCAAATTCTACAGATGGCTCCACCTCTATCTCTACATATAAATCACCATACTCACCTCCAGCCTCCCCTACATTACCACCATCTCTAAATCTTAGAATCATACCGTCATATACACCTGCTGGCACTTTAATCTTTACCTTCTCCTCCTGCGTTTCTACTCCAGTACCAGAGCATTGAGAACATACTTTTTCTGGTATACTACCCATTCCTTTACATTTAGAGCACTCAGCCATTACAGCAATTTGTCCTAAGAAACTGTTCTGTACTCTTCTTTCCCTACCTGTTCCGTTACACACATCACATGTTTTTCTCTCACCACTTTCACTACCACTACCTTTACAATGTGAACATCTTACATTTCTCCTCACCCTTATCTCATACTCTCCGCCATGCATTGCTTCTTCAAACGAAAGACGTATCCTGTATCTTAAATCCTCACCAATGTTGTTTCTCTTTCTACCTCCTGAACCTCCGAAGTTAAAACCAAAATCTCCACCACCTCCACCAAAGAAAGTATTAAAAATATCCCCCATATCAAAAGGAGCTTCTCCATATGTACCGTAACCATTAAAACCATTACCTCCACCAGGAGAAAAACCTTGAGTACCTGCATGACCATACTGATCATATGCCTTTCTCTTACTCTCATCAGAAAGTACCTCGTATGCCTCCTGTACTTCTTTAAATTTCTCCTCCGAACCAGCTTCTTTGTTTACATCTGGATGTAACTTCTTAACAAGCTTTCTGTATGCTTTCTTAATATCTTCTTTTTTTGAATCTTTTGAAATTCCAAGAATTTCATAGTAATCTCTTTTGCTCATAGGTACAATTCTAGCAGACAATTGGCTTGAGTGCCAAGTAAATGACATCGAAATGTATAATTGATAGTATATTGAAGTATGGATATTAAGAGTAAAAATGAAAAAAATATAAAGAGAATGAAAACCACAATAGCGTGGATACTTTGTACATTTGGTTTAATACTAATACTCAGCCAAGTATTCCCTCTTAGCAAATCATATATACAAGGAGAATTTCAATCACTCAAACAAAGACTCCTTAAAGATCCCTACCCCGAAGATTACAGGCAGTATATATCTGATGAATTTGCATACTACGATCCTGGCAAAAGCTACTTTGAGAATCTTTTTAACAGTGCAGAAAGTCTTCAATATCAAGGAGTATTTACATATGACCCTGAAAGCCAAAGTAGTAAACCAATTGTGGTAGACAGAGAGTACAACAAGAATATGACACTTTCAATTGAGAAGATTGGTATAGAGAGTGTAAGAGTGACACCGAATGTAGAGAGTGCAGAAGAAAAAATATATGACCAATATCTTAAATTTGGATTAGCACACTTTAAAGGCACACCACTACCTGGAGATGGAGGGAACTCTTTCATATATGGTCATAGTGCGGTACAAAGCTTCTTTAGTAGACACTCTGATTTACCTGAGACAATCTTTACAAGATTAGAAGGTGTAGATATCGGTGATACAGTAATGGTAAACAGGGATAACCAAGATATTAAATATGTTGTAAGGAATAAAAAGATTGTTTCTCCTGATGATTTTTCAATATTAAAAACTCAAGGAGACAAAGAAACATTAACATTGATGACATGTTGGCCACTAGGAGTTGGTACTAAGAGATTAGTTGTAGTAGCAGAAAAACTTTAATTTTTGTACAATGATTTAGATGGATACTAAACAGAAGAAATTAATAATACTCCTTACCTCAATAGTGGTAGTACTAATAATATTAACCGTCATTGCGATTCTAATCTTAAATAGTAAGAAAGATAACGGAGGAAGTGAAACACCAACAACAGAAGTAGAGTTGATATACTGGGGACTTTGGGAACCTGTAGATGTAATGCAACCCGTTATCGACAAATACGAGGATGAGAATCCTGGAGTAAAAATTCTTTACTCTCAACAAGCCTTTAGGAACTACGAAAGCCGTGTATATACAAGACTAGAGCAATCTACAAGCTCTACTGAACCAGCTCCTGATATTGTAAGGATTAACAATACATGGTTACCAAAATATCAAAAATTCTTAGCACCAGTACCAACCTCTGTAATATCTCCACAAGAGTACGCAGAGGAATTTTACCCAACTGCACTAAATGATTTTACTGGTTCTGATGGGCAGATATATGCAATACCTTGGGAGATAGATGGCTTAACAGTAATATACAACAAACAGCTACTACAAGAAGCAGGATATACTACACCTCCAGAAGATTGGGACTCCTTTATAGAAGCTGCAGATAAATTAACAAAGAGAGATAGCTCGGGAAGAATTACTCAAGCAGGATTAGCAATTGGTACTTCTAGAAATGTCACTCACTCTGCAGATATATTAGGATTTTTAATGCTTCAAAATGGAGCAAGTATAATGAATAGTGGTAGGAATCAAGTGAACCTTACCTCAGAAAGAGCTGTCACTGCACTTACTACATACACTAACTTTGCAACTGGAGAGAAACCCGTATGGGCCTCATATTTAGCAAATGATTTAACAACATTCTTTAAAGGAGAATTGGCAATGATGTTTGCTCCTAGCTGGAGAGCATTTGATATCATTGAAGCTGCATCACAGATAGAGTTTGGATTAGCTCCATTACCACAGCTTCCAAACAATGACCCTGTTTACTACTCAATGTATTGGGGAGATGCTGTTAGTAAAACATCTACTAATACTCAAGAAGCATGGAAATTTATTAATTACTTAAGCCAACCAGAGCAGCAAGAAATACTCTTCTCTAATTCCTCTAAGATACGTGCCTTTGGAGAGCCTTACTCTAGAGTAAGTTTAAATTCAAAATTACTAGACAACCCATATACAAAACCTATCGCTGAAATGGCACCATATATGCAAGCTTGGCAAATGGGAGACCAAACATATGTAGAAGAATTACTTAGAGAAGCAATTACTAGTGTAGTAGAGAATAACGGGGATCCTAAGAGCGTTTTAACAAAAGTAGAAGGTGATATAAATGATCAACTTGCAGTAAGTAATAAATAACCCTTATTATATATCTAATGAACCGTAAATTTGCCCCAAGAAAAAATAGAAAAGGAAAGAGTCTGTTTTTAACATTCCTTCTACTTTTTTCTCTCCCCGTATTCATCTACGGATTAATGCAAGATAGTAGTTTTGATATTAGGAATAGGGCTTTTGATGATATAGAGGTAAGTGAACGTAACCCATGTGTAATATCTTTCCCTAATGTTAACCCCTACTCCTTAGAGATAGATAAAACCTTTAGAGTTCAAGTAGATGCCCTCTCGATGTCACTAGGAATACAAGCTCTCTCAATAAAAGGAGAGGATAACAATGACCTACTAACAAAAACATATGAGGATATGCCTAAAACAATATCTGAATCATTCCTTTTTACTCCACAGATAGCAAAAGAATATGAGATATCAGGAATAATGTTAGATATGAATAAAAAGAGCTATGAATGTGTAATAAGTAGCCCTTACGACGTAGATGGAATTAGAGCAATCAGTACAAACTCTAGACCTGTATTTACAACATTAGCCAGAAATTCGAAACCTTCACAAAGTATTAAAACTGGAGATATGTATGAATATACCCTCATTGCAGAAGATTTAGATAAAGATATGATTAACTACTCTTACTCATTTACAAAGGGGGCTGAGTGGTTAAAACCTACAGTAATAGAAGATGGAAGCAATGGGAAATTAACAATTAAGTTCATGGGCAGTACAAATGATGCGGCAAGCTACCTTGCGAATGTTTTCATTCACGATGGATACAGTGATCATCTTTCATCTCAGTCTTGGGTAATATCTGTAAGTCCAGAAGAAAATGATATACCAAGAGTAAAAATAATAGCACCTCTTAATAGGACAACAATTGTAGATGAAAAACTGCTAAATATAAGTTGGGATGGCTCTGATGATAACCATATTGTTAGATATGAACTATATGTATCTCAGAATCCTACAAATGAAAAAAGCTGGATATCAATAGATAAAGAGATACCATACAACACTACCTCTTACTCATTAGACACAAGCTTACTTAAAGATGGGACATATAAAATAATTCTTAGAGCAATAGATAACCAAAAACCTGAAGCAATAGGTATGGATGTCTCAGAAGAGATAGTGATAGCTAAAGGACAACAAGAAGGAAAAGAACCAGACGATTTGGTAGTAATAAACAAACCACAAGTTGTTAATTTCTCACCAACCAGTACAGATACAGTAGAAAATAAAAAACCAACCGTAAGGGCATCTCTCGTTGCATCTGAAGGCGAAAGTATAGATGCTGAGAGTATTAAGGCAGTATTAGATGGTATCGATATAACAGAAGATATAAAAATAAATCAAATCTCTGACTCAGAATACACAGTAATATATTTGCCTGAGCAAAATCTTTCAGAAGGAATACATAAAGTAGAGATAGCATTCTCTGATACCTCTGAAGAAGAAATAACAAAAGCATGGACATTTACACTCTCCACACAAGAAGATGATGAGAATTTCAATATCTTTGGATACTACATTAACAAGAGAGTAGCATTAATCATAGGAGGGGGGATAGCATTAGTAATACTTGCAATCTTTACACCAATAATAATATTTGCCGTATGGAAAGATGACAGTGAGAAGAAAGAAGAAAAGAAACCTACTCTGCCCCCTACAATACCGAAAGACAATACGCAGATGCCAATATATAACGAACCTGCGCAAGAGGTAGAAGAATTAATATCTGCACCAGAACCTGCAGAAATACCTGAACCAGATACAGACCTTAATATACTTCTAGAACAAATTGAAGAGACAAAAGAAAAAGATAGTACACGGTAGTTTACTTCCTCGAATATAGTAAACTCTTTTGGTATAATCATACTCATGACAAACCTTACATACGAAAATATTAGGTCTAAATATTTACAGTTTTTTGTAAACAAAGATCATAAAGAAATTCCAAGTGCCCCCCTAGTACCGGAAGAAGACCCTTCCGTACTCTTTGTTAATGCAGGAATGTTTCCATTAGTACCATTTCTTAAAGGAGAAACACATCCTTTAGGAAACAGGTTAACTAATTCCCAAAGATGTATTAGAACAGGAGATATAGATGAGGTAGGTGACGCTTTCCATTGTACTGCTTTTGAAATGTTAGGCAATTGGTCTTTAAATGACTACTTCAAAAAAGAAGCGATAGAAATGACAATACAGTTCTTTGTAGAAGAGTTAGGTTTAGATATAAATAGAATATATGGTTCAGTATTTAAAGGAGAAGGTGAAATACCACAAGATGAGGTATCAATACAGATATGGAAAGATATCTTCTCTAAATATTCAATAGAAGCAAAAGTAGGAAAGAATGAAAGAATAATGCCACTTGGGAAAGAAGACAACTGGTGGGGATTACCAGCAGGAGGACCATGTGGACCAGATAGTGAAATCTTCTACAAAACAGATGATGGAAAACTAGTAGAGATAGGGAACAATGTCTTTATGGAATATCTCCTAGAGAATGGAGAGTACAAACCTCTAGGAAGACATAATGTAGATTTTGGAGGAGGTTTAGATAGGTTAGCATCAATATGCCAAGGGGTAGCTTCTGTGTATGAAGTAGATATATACAAACCAATATTTGAGAAAGTAAGAGAGATTTCTAACAAAGAAGACATTAAATCTCAAAGAGTAATAACTGATCATATTAAAGCAGCAACATGGATTGTAATGGATGGTGTCATTCCCTCTAACTCTCAACAGGGATATATACTAAGAAGATTGATAAGGAGAGCAGTAAGGCATGGAAGAAAGTTAGAAATAAGAAGAGAGTTTACAAGAGAGATTGCAGATATCTGTATCTCCCAATTTAGAAACATATGGCCTCTACTAATAGAGAAAAGAGAATATATATTGGAAGTAATCGAAGAGGAGGAAAGGAAATTTAATAAAACATTAGAACACGGTCTTAAAGAATTAGAAAAGTCTCTAAAAGAAGAAGGTCATATTGATGGTACAAAGGCATTTCAACTTTACGAAACATATGGGGTACCACTAGAAGTAACGGAAGAGATATTAGAAGAAAAAGGTTTAGGTATAGAAAATAGAGAATCTTTTGAGCAAGCACAAAAACAGCATCAGGAGAAATCTAGAACAGCCTCAGCTGGTATGTTTAAAGGTGGTTTGTCAGATACTTCAGAAATGACAATTAAATACCATACTGCTACACACCTACTACTTGCTGCATTAAGAAAAGTACTAGGAGATCATGTATATCAAAAAGGTAGTAATATTACACCAGAGAGATTAAGGTTAGACTTTCCAAATAAAGAGAAGCTAACAGAAGAACAAGTTAAACAGGTAGAAGATATTGTTAACAAATCAATACAGGATGGTTTAGAAGTTTCTTTTAAAGAATATCCCAAAGATGAAGCTCTTAAACTAGTACCTTTTGCTGCATTTGAAGAAAAATATGGAGAGAATGTAAAGATATACTGTGTAGGAGATCAATCTAACCCCTACTCCATGGAAATTTGTAATGGTCCTCATGTAGAAAATACAAAAGAATTAGGAATATTTAGAATATTAAAACAGGAAAATATAGGGTCGGGTATCAAGAGAATAAAAGCTGTATTAGAATAAATATATGCAAACAGAAAAACCCATTTTAGCCATCGACTATGGTGACAAAAGAATTGGATTAGCAATCTCTGACTCAAAGGGTATACTCGCAACACCTCTAGAAGTATTAGAAATAACAAAGAGAAGAAATATAGACTCTTTAATAGAAGATATATTAAATATACTAGATGAGAATCGTGTTAAAACAATACTTTTAGGTAAACCTCAGAAATTTGACAAAGATGATAACAGTACTGTTAAAAAGATAGAAAGGTTTAAAGAGAAGCTTTCTAAACAAACTACTTTACCAATCGTTTACCAAGACGAATCATATTCTACAACTGAGGCTCAAAATATGCTACTATCCCTAGGACAGAATATAAAATCTTCAAGACATAAAATTGATAAAATAGCTGCTACAGTATTCTTGCAAGAATTCTTAAATTCAGAACCTAATAAAAATGAAAAGCATAATTAAAATATTCTTCTTAGCACTACTTACTGTAGTAATAGGTACATTCTTAATAAAGAAACACTACGATACAACAATTGAAACACCAAATAGCGATAGTAGTGAAAGAGTAACGTTTGAAATAGAACAGGGAGCTGCATTAGACTCTATAATTACAAAATTAACAGAGAGTGGAGTTCTAAAGGAGAATTGGAGTAAATACTTTGAGGTATATATGAAATTAAACAATTTAGTTCCTAAGATTCAAGCAGGTATATATGAAATACCTAAGAACTTGAATATAAAGGAAATAGCATCTGTAATACAATCATCTCAAGAACAAGCAGTATGGGTAACAATACCTGAAGGTTTAAGAAAAGATGAGATAGCAAATATAATAGAACAGGAGTTTACTAAATCTAATGGTACTAGTTTCTCCTCTTCAGAATTCCTTTCCTTAACAACAGATAGTACTTACATTACAACCTTTAGTATTCCTTACGAACTAACTGATTTAGAAGGATACCTTTACCCAGATAAGTACTCTTTTTCTGTAAATGCTAATGCTCAAGAAGTCATAGGGGTAATGTTAACAAATTTCCGAAACAGAGTAGGCTTTACAGATACATATGAAGATATCATAGTTGCAAGTATGGTAGAAAGAGAAGGATATACATCAGAAGACAGACCAATGATAGCTGATATAATACAGAGAAGATACAAAGAAGGATGGTTACTACAGATAGATGCTACACTCCTTTACCCTAAGAAAGATTGGAAGTCACCAATTACACAAGCAGACAAGCAAAATGACAATCCATACAACACATACAAATACCAGGGATATCCACCTACTCCAATATGTAATCCAGGATTAGCTGCAATTAATGCAGTAAGAAATCCTAAACCTAATACATACTACTACTACATACACGACACTAATGGTAATGTACACTTTGCAAGAACCCTAGATGAGCATAATCAGAATGTACAAAAATATCTTAGATAATATATAGACCACTGCCCATGGAAGTCTCTATAAACATGAACGATAAAGAATTAGCAAAAACAAAAATACCAAGGAGTAATGGTAGTAGGAAAAAGCCTTCTGTTTTTTCCATAATTCTTGGGATATTCTTAATAGGAGTAGTTACAGCAGGTATATATTTTCTGTACAAAGGATATAAGGTGTCTGCAGATATAGGTTTCCAATTTTCCCCAGGGTCTGTACTTCAACCAAAAGTAGAACCCGAATTAAAAAAAGATAGTACTGGAACATATACAAATGTATTACTAGTAGGTATAGATACTAGAGAAAAAGGTAATTTAATGAATACAGATACCATAATAATTGCATCATACAATCATAAAACAAATGATGTAGTAATGATTTCTGTACCTAGAGATTTCTATGCACAGATAGAGAAGAATAGAGTTTGGTTTAATAAAATTAACTCCGTATATTCAGTAAATGAACAGAAAAATAAAGGATCTGGATTAGAAGCACTTCAGTACACAGTAGAAAGTATCACTGATATGGAAATACAGTACTACGCTATGATAGATTTCAAAGGGTTTGTGGATTTAATAGATGCAGTAGGAGGAGTATATGTAAATGTAGAAAATAGTTTTACTGATTACATGTATCCAAAGGGAACAGGATACGAAACAGTAAGTTTTAAAGCAGGACCTCAGCTAATGGACGGAGAGACAGCACTAAAGTACTCCAGATCAAGACACTCTATGCACAACAATGAAGGGTCAGACTTCGCAAGAGCAAGAAGACAACAGAATATAATTTTTGCATTTAAAGATACTGTACTTGCCTCAGAGACCCTACTCAATCCAAAGAAGATTACCGACCTAATGAGTGCAGTACAAAACAATCTTAAAATATCAGAATTTAACATAGATGATATACAAGCAGGAGTAAACATACTAAAGAAATTCTCTGACTCCGATGACAACACCTACTCATTCGTACTAGACCCAGCAGCAGGAAACTCTTCATTAATAACAAGTCAAAATGTAATAAACACAGGAGCATATGCAATAGGACCAATAGAAGGATTGGGTAAATATACTAAAATACATGAATATGTAAACCTAATACTCAGAAATCCTAAACTCTACTCTGAAGACCCATCAATAAATGTATACAACGCAGGATTAGGATACCAAGATACATACCAAAAAGTCCAAGAACTAAGAGATGAATTTAAATATCTTGATATCAAGTACTTAGGGAATCTTTACAGTGATAAAGAAGGAGTATACATATTCTCTAATAAAGAGGATTTTACATACTCCATAGACCAATTTGCTGAATATATAAAGGATATAAAAAAGGAGAAACCCTCCTTTATCACAACAAATCTTAGAGGAGAAGATATCTCAATAATCTTTGGTAAAGAGATAGCTCAAGAAACTCAACCGTAAAAATATGTACAAACTTTACATAGGAAATGAAACATACATATCACTGTCTAAAGCAAAGCAATTTGTTAATCAATTGCGTGAGGAGAAATCTTCTGAATATATACCAATAGATGTAGAGAAGATTAATGCTTCTGAATTAATAGATAAACTAAGTTCTAACTCCCTTTTTAGTACGTCAAGGATATTCTTTCTTAAAAGAGTATACAGAAATAAAGAGAAGGAATTAATAATAGAATTTTTACTAGAGTACTTACCACAAGACAGTAGTAATCATATTGTAATATGGGAAGATCAAAAAGTTAGTGCTGTAACTAAATATGTAAAGTTCTTTAAAACAAACAACCTACTTGAAGAAGACAGTAAGCTTAATAAAAGAACCTTCCAAACATGGGCAAAAGAGAGAGTAAACGAATTAGGTTTAAATATAATCCCAAACGCAATATATCTACTCTCTCAATACTCTAACTACGATACCCAAAGATTTGAGAATAATCTTAAGAAGCTACTACTCTTAGAAAAAGAACAGATAACAGAGGAGGATATTAAAGAATTCTCTCCCAATACATTAGAAGATGATATATGGAAACTGTTAGATGAAATTAATAAAGAAGATGGTAAACCCTTGATAGTATTAGAACAACTACTAAGACAAGAAACAGATCCCCATTTCATAATATCAATGATTTTAAGAAATATCAGATTAGTAACCATAACCAAACACCTAGTAGAGAAAGGAACTCCCTACTCTAATATGGCAAGCATACTAAAAGTACCTCCTTTTACACTAAGACCTTTGATAGATAGTAGTAATAAATATTCAATAGAGAAAATACAGAGAATATATGAGAAATTAGGAAGTTTAGACTATGAAATAAAAAGTGGAAGATTAGAACCTAAATTAGGCCTTACACTTCTAATCACCATTTTATAAAGATATTCATTGACATTGATATACTACTTCTCATAAACTCTATTGTAAGGAAAACTTTAATCTACATAAAACTGCCTTTACATGAGTACAACAAGAAGTAGAAATACAAAAAGAGTTTTAAGAGTCTTACTTTTTGTTGGAGGTTTCCTCATATTAGCCTTAATAGCCGCCGTTATATACTTTTACACCATTGGGGAATTTGAGCAAGAAGATAATACTAAAGCACAGTTTACATGTGGTTGCTACTTAATAGATCCTGATGTAGTTAATGATTGTGGTGATCCTAAAAAGGCAATCTCCTTTACCATAAAAAGTGTACCATCAGATCAACCATGTTCTGCACAGTGTGATACCTCAATACTCTCTCAATACGTACTTAAAAGCTCTACTCCAGAAGATAGATATAAATCATGCTCTGTTAGAAGTATTGCAGATGCAAGATGTCAAAATATGATCCTTACAGACCAAGATGGGAAGTTAATAACTGGTAAAATAAATCCAGAAGACAGTATAAAAGTAGAAGCTACATTTGATAAAGGAGATTACAACAGCTACTCATTTAAAATCAACTCCGAAAGTAGTGAACCTGATAGCAAAGAAGGGGGTAAGATATTTAAAACAATATCAGATTTAGGAACTGCAGACTCATTAGAAATAGTTGCAACAGCACAGGATAACCAAGGAAATAGTATAAACTCAATAATCTGTAGAAGAGTAATAGATATCGAAAGAGAGGGTGGTGTAGGAGCAAATGCACTAAATGCTAGTACAGAAAGACAGAGTGATGGAAGTACAAAGATTAGCCAGGTAATAGTTTCCATAGGACAACTACAGAGTGAAAATGTAAGTATTAGTTTCTCCTTTGGTACAAAATATCCTGTATTACTAATGAATGATGGATTAAATATAGAAGCCACGAAGGGAACAATCTCAATATCAAAAGCAAATCTTTACGATGGTAGTAACTTTGCTTCTGGTGAATCATTTGCCATATTAGATAAACATACTGGAGATCTAGTAATTACAGCAGAGGTATTTGTAGATGACTTAAGTGTAGGGACTGTATCTACAGAAGTCACTTTCTTAGAACAAACAGACCCAATATTAGAAGAGCCTGAAGAAGAGCCCGAAGAGGATACCTCTAACTTCACTGTGACAAAAACAGGGGCACCTGCATGTGTAGAAAGAGTGGATGGGAGTAATATAGCGACCTTTACAATCTCTGTAAAAAATAGTGCTGCTCAAGAGGAAGGTATTACATATATAAAAGATAAACTACCACTTGGATTCCAATACTTAGCAGACAGCTCCACCATCAATGGTTCGCCTGTAGATGACGATACAGTTGTTAATATAACTACTGTTGGGTCTACACAAGAAATAGTATGGCAACAACAAACTCCTTGGAATGTAACACCAGATGGACAAATACTCCTTGTATTCAAAGCAACTGCAGGAGCAGAAACCTTAACAGGAGATAATATGAATGAAGTAATAATAAATCCTGTTAAAATACCTTCTGACCCAGCTACATTAAGAGCAGAAGCAGTAGTAGTAGTTGCTCAAGATTGTACTAATCCACCTACAACTTCAGACACAACATCACCTACTACACCTGCAACAGGAATATTGGATAGCTTTACAGCAAGAATAATCATAGGAGCAGTACTCTTCATTACAGCATGGATAGTATATACAAGACCAGAAGGTTCTAAACTCTCTGAAATGATTCTTAACTCAGAGATATATAAAGATGCACAATTAACAAGATACAAAATAACTAATCCGAAGAAATACTTCGAAGAGAAAATAATTAGAGAGAAGAAATCATAAAAGATATCGGTAAACCATCCTTACCATAACTAGTTCCATCTGACACAATAGAAAAGTAATACATCTTTGTAGATATTAAAGAATTAATCTCTACACTGTGATTAATATCCTTAATCTCATTTTCCAAATCTATACCCACTAAATGCAAATCCTTCATCTCACTACCATAAATTACATATCCTGAACATTTGGATTTTGTCTTCCAATATATATTTACTGAGTTCTCTTTCTGACCTTTTTTTACCTCTACATTGTAAGGATCACAACCATCTACAGACACTGAAGAATTAGACCCTGAAGCCTTAAAAACAAACACAAGTATAAATGCAGTAATAACCAAAAATACTACTACAGATGTAAAAATAATCTTATTCCTCATTACTTTGAACAATAATATAATCAGTCATTTCAGAACTACCAATACCATCCTCTACCCTTAATACAACCTTGTAAGTACCAACATCTTCCATCTGCGGAGTACCCCTAACAATTAATTCCTCATCTACCCTAAGCCAAGAAGGCCCTTGCTTAAAAGTAATTACAGGATTTCCAAATTCACTAATTACAAGCCTAGGAACAAATACATACTCCTCATCAACATATGCAATATTAGGCATAAGGTTAGTAATATATGGATACTGTGCAGAGATATCTCTTTGTATATCAACACCCTTAACATCTTCTTCCCCTTTTGGTAAATATAATGGGGAGAGAACAGATACAAGAAGTATCAGAGAAAACACTACCACCGCTATTGCTCTCCTTGTATCTCCAATATTCATATAAATAGTGTATCAATTTACATTTCTGTTTACAAACAAACTCTTAACAGATATAATACAACGCAATATTGAATCATTTAAATATACTTTACGAATGCCAAACTTAAAAACATCAATAAAAGATCTAAGACAAACTAAAAGAAGAACTCTTTACAACGATAGATTAAGAAAAAGAGTTAAGAAGTCTGTTAAAAGATTCCAAGAATTAGTAAAATCTGGAGAGAAAGAGTCTGCTGAGAAATCACTAAGACAAACATACAAAGTTTTAGACAAAGCAGCTAAGAAAAACGTTCTTAAAAAAGGAAATGCAAGTCGTAAAAAATCTAGGCTTGCTAATCAACTTAACAAACTGTCCATAGATAATGTCAAAACTAATCAAAAGGGCGCTTAAAAATTCCATAATTCCTGCAATATTAATGATTGCAGGTAAAGTTTTTGGTATTTTTTTTGTAAGTGCCATATACACACTCTCATTTGAAATAGGCAATGACCTAAATGGTTTTTTTTCTACGCAAATATATTTTGAAGATAGTAGTACTACTCTCTTTGTAAACTCCTTTTCTGATCTTTCGATGGTAATCTTTTTAGCATTACCTACAATATACTTCATAGCTAAGACAGCAATATTTCAAACTACCATAGATAATCCAAAGACCATTGTTAAAGTAGCTAGGTTTAATATATTACAATGGATTACAAGAGATGATACTACCTTTCTTAAAATCTTCATCTGGAATGCATTCCTTTGGGTTGGATGTTCAATAGCAGTAGTAAATGCACTACAAAATAGTACATATTCATGGGTAGGAATACTAGCAGGAGTACTTGCATTCATATGTGGATACGGAGCATTAAAAACATTTGAACTTGAAACAGATAAAGTATATCCTGATAGAAAGAGGTATTACTAAATATGAAGAATGAAAAAGTTAAAAAAACATTAGCACTAGTAGTAGAACCAATAGCATTGGGTTTAGTTGCCCTACTCTTCATAATTCCTGCAATTACTGTAGTTAATCTGCAACCAATAACCAAAAAACTCCAAGATTTAAATGTATTAGGAGTAAGTAACAGTGCACAGTTAAGGGTAAACATAGTAGGAGGAACACACCAGATATTCTTTAATGAGAAGATTGATTCTCAGGATGGTATATACATATACAAAACCAAGTTAGTAAAAAGAGAAGCAGATAGCTACTCCAAACCAATATTAGAAATAGAGAATGGTAAGGAAGAGCCAGTAAATTTACAAATATATGGAGGTACAACAATACCAACAAGATCTGATATAGGGTTAATAATCAATGATCAAAGATACAGATTACAAGAATCGAATGGAGATATATTAACTCAAAATATTACAGTATATCCCCAAGAGAAATACATACTGTATCTGTATGTAGAGAGCTTTGCCGATGTTAAGTTTGAAGAAGAGTTCGAATTAACAATCAAAGAGTTAAGCAAATAGCTTAAATAAAAGAGATTTCCCCTACCTCTGTGATATAATAGCCAGTACGTATGAGCATTACAAAGTTAGACAAAATTAGAAATTTTTCAATAATAGCGCATATTGATCATGGTAAATCTACATTAGCAGATAGAATGTTAGAAGCAGCCCATATAGACATATCTCGTGATAAAAGAGACTCCAGAGTATTAGATAGATTAGACTTAGAACAAGAAAAAGGTATAACCATTAAGCTTCAAGAATGTAAGATGATATGGAAAGATTACGAACTTAATCTAATAGATACACCAGGGCATGTAGACTTCTCATACGAAGTATCCAGATCTCTTGCAGCATGTGAAGCTGCAATATTACTAGTAGATGCATCACAAGGAGTACAAGCACAAACAATATCAAATACACAAAAAGCTCTAGATTTAGGATTAACCCTAATACCAGTAATTAATAAAATAGATTTACCAAATGTTGATATAAAGGGTACAGAATATGAACTTGAACAACTCTTAGGCTTTAGTAAAGAAGACATTGTAAAAGTATCTGCAAAAACAGGAGAAGGTGTAGAAGAGTTACTAGATAAAATAGTTGAAATATGTCCCCCACCACAAGGTGATAAAGAAGCTCCACTTAAGAGTCTAATCTTTGATTCCTTCTACGATGAACACAGAGGTGTAGTTGTAGCAGTAAGAGTCTTTGATGGAAAGATAAAATATATCCCCAGTAAAAGTTCCGAGCTTTACATCTTACAGAAAGAAGAAGCATTTAAGCCAACAGAAGTAGGAATATTTACACCAGATTTAGAAGAAACAGAATTCTTAGATACAGGACAGGTAGGATATATAGCGACTGGATTTAAAGATATTAGTCTCTTTACAGTAGGAGATACCATCTCAGACAGTAAAGATACTCAACCATTAGAAGGATACAAAACTCCTAAACCTAATGTCTTTGCAACCTTCTTTCCTGTTACACCAGATGACTATGAACCACTAAAGATAGGGCTCAATAAATTAAGTATGAATGATGCAGCACTAACATTCACAGATCAAAGATCTAATATGTTAGGCTCTGGGTTTAGATGTGGTTTTTTAGGATTACTACATATGGAGATAATACAAGAGAGATTAGAAAGAGAATATGATGTAGATTTAATAATTACTGCACCAACAGTTGAGTATAAAATTACAAAAGTAACAGGAGAAACAATTAAAATACAAACACCACAAGAATTACCAGATCCTACAGAAATAAAAGAGATATTAGAACCATGGGTAAGACTTAAGATAATGACACCAGATAGATATATAGGACCTTTAATGGAACTGTGTCAGTACAAAAGAGGTCAATATGTGAATACACACTACCTAACAACAACCTCTGGAGATATACAGCTTAAAGACCAATACATCGAGCTAGATTACGATATGCCATTAGCTTCCCTAGTCTCTAACTTCTTTGATCAACTTAAAAATAAATCAAGTGGCTATGCCTCTATGGAATATGAATTCATAGATTTCTTCCCTGTAGATTTAGTAAAAGTAGCAATACTTGTTAATCATGAAGAGATACCCGCATTAAGTTTCCTTGAAACAAAAGAACATGCTAGAGCTAAAGCCGCTAAGATGTTAGAAGTAATGAAAGGAGAAATACCAAGACAACAGTTCCCTATACCACTACAAGCATCAATAGGGGCAAAGATAATAGCAAGAGAAGATGTAAAAGCGTTTAGAAAAGATGTTACTGCAAAACTGTATGGAGGAGATTACACTCGTAGACTTAAACTCTTAGAGAAACAGAAAAAGGGTAAAAAGAGACTTAAGATGGTAGGACAGGTAAACATCCCACAAGAAGCATTCCTTAGTATATTAAAGACATAATGATTGAGAAATTAATACTTAAAAACTTTAGAAAGTTTAAGGAAAAGACCTTCATCTTTAATAAAAACATAACCATATTCTACGGAAGTAATGCTCAGGGTAAAAGCTCTGTATTGGAAGCACTCTACTTGATAAGCAATGGTAAATCACCATGGGCCTCTACAGATGAATTCATTAATACAGAACAAAGTAAACAGGTACATACAAGAATAGAGATATTAAAAGATGATAGAAGTCATGTATATTTCAAAGACAAAGAAAAAAGAATATTCAAAATAGAGGGTAAGAATGTAAGAAGCAAAACCTTTTTTGAGAATAGTTCTGCTACAATCTTTAATCCCGAGAAAATAGAACTCTTAATGATATCCTCTTCACAAAGAAGAAATTTCTTAGATGAAACCATAAGTAAATACAATTACGAATATGAAAGTACTTTAAAAGAATTTAAGAAAGTATTAAGACAAAGAAATGCATATCTTAAGAAATTAGCTAAACTCTTTTATGAAAGAGGCGTTATCGCTGTAAATGATCCTCTACTAAATTTCTGGAGCAAACAGTTTGTTGAGAAATCAGTACCTATATTACAAGAAAGAATTAACCTCTCTAAAGAACTCTCAGCTCAAGGATATGATATTAAATACAAAACTGATTTTACGATAGATAGAAGAAAGATAAATAATCATGAGTATATAATAGAACAGCTCTCTGTAGATTTAGAAAACAGCAAACGAAGAGATATTGCAACAGGATATACAAATGTAGGTCCACACAGAGATGATTGGGAAATATCACTTGGAAAAGATATTAGGAAATTCGGTTCAAGAGGTGAGAAAAGATTAGCAATAGGAATGCTAATATTTCAAAGCCAAGAGGTAGTACATAATAAAACAGGTTTCTACCCAATCTTACTCTTAGATGATATAGCTTCCGAATTAGATATATACAACACAGAGAAGATCTTTGATAAAAAACTCTTAGATAAACAACAAACCTTTATTACAGTAATCGACTCTAAAACACTTCCAAAGGAACTCTTAAAAGATTCCGATTTAGTACACTTAAACGGAGAGTAATTTCTTCAATACCCCCTCTTTATACCCTTGCGGAAAGAACTGTATACTACCTTTCTTGTAATTAGAAAATATTCTCTTTAACTCTGGCCTATGATTACTAACAATCATAAAAATAATCTGAGCTACATATGCCAATAAATTAAATAACCTAACTAAGAAATTTACTCCCTTACCCTTTTTCTCTGTGTGTTTTAATAGCTCTTTGTTTATAAAATAATCTTCTAATAACCATTTGTTTTTACTGTATATATAATTAATATACCCCTGGTTATAAACAGGTATTAAACACATTAATTCATGGAAATTAAACATATCCGATTCTAAATTTAAACCCCTCTCTTCTACAATATAGTTTAGACAGAAAAGATCCCTCACCCTCTTACCATCTCTTTTAGTTCTAATAACATGATTAAAGATATTCCTAATACTCAATATCCCCCTATAAATCCATGCACTACCATCCTTAACAACAATAAATAAATCTATATCATCTTCTTCTTTTGCAAAACCAGCCCCTACAGAACCAGAGATACCAATAAAACGAACCCATTTAAAAATTAACAACATATTTAAATTACTCTTAGCAATCTCTACCTTCCCCTCTATAACTCTCGCATTCTCTTTTTTACTACTCTTTTCTAATACTTTTAATGTATCATCTGACAATCTCTTCAATACACTCTTACCCCATATATACTGGACTTTCTTAGTAGTAAGCCTAACTCCCATATTAGACTTAAACTTAATAAATTCTTTTACAATCCCCTCTATCTCTTTACTATACATTACAGGATATGATAACAGGTAGTAGATTTTTTAAGAAGTATTCACTCCACTATTACTAATAATTCTGGTAAACTATTTGTGAATAATGAGACAACACCCTATTCCACAAAATGTATTAGATATCGAATTTAAACTCTTCACAAGATTTACTCTAAAAGAGTTTGCATACCTTGCACTAGGTATAGGTACGGGAGGAATATTTCTTTACTTCTCGATAAGGGGAGATATACCAGGAGCAGTAGGTATACCAATATTTGCAATACTCTCAGGTATAGGGGCATTCTTAGCATTAGTTCCAATAAATGATCAACCTGCTGATAAAGCTATCATAAATTTCTTTACAGCAATAAATAAACCTACCCAACGAGTATGGTTAAATCAGACATTAAAGGAACAGAGAGTAAAACCACTAGTAGCACCACAAACTAACAAGAAGAAAGTAATAGGAGCATCAGAGAAAGCAGAGAAAGAACAGAAAGCACAAATATTTGAAGAAAAATCAGGAGATGACATATTAGCTCAAGCAGATACACAAGAAGAGAATACTGAAATATTAGAAGAGAAAAAAGAGAATGTAATACTACAAGACGATGAATATATTACAATTACAGAAGAGAATATTTCTAAATATCAATTTCCAATTAAAAGTGTAGATCAACTACCTGGTAATATTAACATATGGCTTTGTACTAAAGATAATCAACCTCTTTCAAATATTAATACATATTTAAAAGATTCTAATGGTAAGATACTGTATGCAAATAGAACTGGTCCTAATGGATATTTCCTAACCAATAGAATATATCCCGCAGGTATGTATACTGTAGAGTTTGAAGGTATACTCTCTAGAGTACCAAAGTTAAAAATATTAGTAACTGAAAATCAAAGTAAATTACCTTTGAAAATAGCGTTAAAATAATGGATGTAAATGCAAGAGCAAGAACAACTGCCTCTACTCAAGAGCATTTAGAAGTAAGAGAGATTGTAGATGATTTAATCATTACTAAAAGTGGTAGTGTTGCACTAGTAGTACAAACATCTGCTATTAACTTTGATCTTTTAGCAGAGTATGAGCAAGATAGTAAGATATATGCATTTGCAGGATTATTAAATTCACTAAATTTCCATATACAAATCCTAATTAGAACTAGAAGAATAGATATTTCTAACTACGTTGATTACCTTAAGAATCAAGAGAATGAAAGTATGTCAGAAGGACTTAGAAAACAGCTCTCAATATATACAGAGTTCATACAGAACTTGATTGTACAAAATGATGTATTAGACAAAACATTTTTAATAGTAATACCATTTAATACAGCAGCAGATATACCTGGTTCTTCTTTACTAAAATCTAAAAAAACAAAAGAAGAGATGGAACAAGCAATACAAATGAAACAAGAACAGCTATTAGAAAAAGCAAAGATATTCCTCTATCCCAAAAGAGATCACATATTAAAACAGTTAGGGAGAATGGGATTGTTTGGTCATCAATTAACTAATAAAGAGCTCCTAACAGAGCTGTATACAATATATAACCCAGACGAAGAGATATTAGAAGTAGGAAATGGACAATCAACAGAATAAAAACAATATAACATCAAAAACTATACAGATGCTCGATGAGCGTCAGAATAAATTTGCACAGAATAACTACGCTACATTCCAAGAGGAGCTTAAGAAAGAGTTAAGTTCTACACAGAAACAGAAAGAAGACGTTATAACTAAGGAGAGATTCAATGATACAGAAGTTAAAGAGAAAAAGAATCCTCTTTTTAAAGCTCTTGATAGCTTAAAAGATACTCTCGGTAATAACAGTAAGCTAGAGGAAGTAAGACAACAACCACAAGAGGGAAAATTTGAAGGATTAACTACACAGGATGTAATAGCCCCAATAGATATAGAAGTAGATTTTAATACTCTACAGATGGGAGATTACTACTCTAGAACATTTTTCATTAGTGGATATCCAAGATTTGTAGGACCAAATTGGCTCTCCCCCATTATCAACTTCGAACACTCTTTACGTATTAGTACTTTTTACTACCCAGTCGATTCAAAAGTAATATTGGAAAAACTGAAGAAAAAGATTGGAGAAATGGAAGCTACACTTTACTCTCAAATGGAGGATAGAAAGGTTGTAGACCCATCATTAAAAGTAGCACTCTCAGATGCACAACAGTTGCAAGATTCTATAGCAGAGGGAACAGAGAAGTTCTTCCACTTCGCTATGTATGTCACAATATATGCACCAGATAAAGAACTCTTAGAAAAATACTCTAGAAATGTAACTTCTACTCTAGCTGCAATGAATGTCACTGCTAAACCGGCGACCCTTCAACAAGAACCTGCATTCATAAGTACACAGCCACTAGGATTAGACAAACTGTACATTACAAGGAATATGGATACCACATCCCTTGCTACCACATTCCCATTTGTTACATCAGAGTTAACAATGGACCATGGAATCATGTATGGAATAAATATGCATAACAAGAGTTTGGTGATATTCGATAGATTTGAATTAGAGAATGCTAATGCAGTAGTATTTGCAAAATCAGGAGCAGGTAAGAGCTACTTTGTAAAATTAGAAGCTGTCAGAAGCTTAATGTTAGGAACACATGTAATAATCATAGACCCAGAAAGAGAGTATGAAGATCTTTCTAAAGCAGTAGATGGCTCTTACATATCATTCTCACAAGACAAAGGTCACAAGATGAACCCATTTGAGCTCTCCGGTGTATCTGAAGAAGATGATGATGAATTAAGAATGAAACTACTCTCCTTACATGGTTTCTTTAAAGTGATGTTTGGAGGTTTAACAAACGTAGAAGCCTCTATCTTAGACAGAGCTTTAATATTAACATACAGAGAAAAAGGTATTACATTTGATCCAGCAACCCAAACTAGACAAGCTCCCCTACTCGAAGATTTATACAAAGTACTAAAAGGAATGGCAGAAACAGAAGCACATGATTTATCCAAAAGAATGGAAAAATACATAATGGGAAGTGGAGCAGGAGTATTCAATGAAGCAAGTAACTTTGAGATTAACAACCCATTTACAGTATTTAGTGTAAGAGATTTACAAGAAGAACTAAAACCTCTCTCTATGTATCTAATGCTAGACTTCATATGGACTAAAATACGAAAAGATCAAAGAAGGAGATTACTAATTGTTGATGAAGCATGGTATATGATGCAAAGTGAAGACTCCTCCAAATTTATGTACTCCATTGCTAAGAGAGCAAGAAAGTACTACTTAGGATTAACAACCATTACACAGGATGTAGCCGACTTTATGAACAATGATATGGGTAAAGCAATAATCTCAAACTCATCTATACAGGTACTGATGAAGCAGAGTCCCTCTGCAGTAGAGAAACTTCAACAGGTCTTTAATCTCTCCGATGGAGAAAGAAACTTCTTACTAAACTGTGATCGAGGACAAGGACTCTTCTTTGCAGGAGCAAACCATGTAGGAATACAGGTACTCTCTAGTCAATCTGAGCATGAATTAATAACCTCGGATCCAAGAGAAATAGAAGCGAGAAAATCACAATTGGGAATGACCGATACAAGATCAATATCACAACTAGCACAGATATATGATCCTCCTGCAGTACAACAACCTATGAAAACAAGTTCTAGTGATATTTCTAAACAGAATGAATTAATACAAAGAGCAGTAGAAAGAAGACAGGATGATATAGAGAAGATAAAGACAGAGAGAGAAAAATACCAAGAGGAATTAGAAAAGAGATTAAAAGAACAAGAGGATATGTTAAATCCAAGAAGGTCTGAATTAAATAAACCATTTGTAGAAATGATTAACGAAAATACCATACCAGGGCAAATAAGAAAACAGAGGGAAGAATTAAATAAAGGAAGGAGTCATATAACTCCACAAGGCATTATTGAAAACAATGATGAATAATCAAAATGATATTAAAAAATATCTAGTTACAGAAGCGGTAGATATTAAACAACTCTCACAGGACAAGATAGAAAGTGACTTAAAACTCCTAGAGAAACAAGAACACAAGACCTCAATTAAAACAGATATTTCAAGAGGAAGTAAAAATATTAAACTCTCAAGAGTGATGAAAGCTCTACAGTTAACAAATCCATTTAAAGGATACTAACTCAAAGGCCCTTGATCGGGTAATACATACTCCTTAACATTCTCTGGTGTCACAATAATTGGTAATGTATGACCACTAACAATCTGTCTCGCTGCACTTCTCGCTAATGTAGCTATATTTCTTTCTAACTGACGAATACCAGCATCAAAACCTACAGGCCTAATAAGTAGAGGCCAAACCTCATCTGTAATCTGTATATGCTGCGTAGTTAGTCCCATATTCTTTAATACTTTAGGAAGGATATAAGACTTAGCAATAACACCTTTTTCTTCGTCAGAGTAGCTAGTAAATCTAATAATCTCTACCCTATCCAACAATGCTGCAGATAAACCTCCTAGGTTATTAGCTGTACAGATAAAAAATACTTGGGATAAATCTACGGGATGATCTAAGTAATGATCTACAAAAGTTGAGTTCTGTTCAGGATCTAGTATCTCTAATAAAGCTGCCATAACATCATTTAATAACCCTTTATTACCACTAGCCTTCTCTATTTCATCAATAAGAATAACTGGATTCATTGATTTAGTATTTATCAATGCTTTAATAATCTGCCCTGGTTCAGAATCTATCTCATGTCTTGGTGTACCTCTCAATGTTCTAACATCACCAATTGCACCTAAAGATACTCTTGCAAACTTTCTGCCCATTGCTTGAGCAATAGATTTTGCAATAGAAGTTTTACCTACACCCTGTAAGCCTAAAAATAGTAAAACAGGTGCATTTGCAGAAGAACCCCTTAAATTACCCATACCATTTCCCTGTAGCTTATTCCTACCAGTAGCTTTCTGTATTTGCATAACTGCAAGGTAATCAAGAATGAGATTCTTAACAACATCCATACCGTAGTGAGTAGAATCCATCATCTCTTTGGCATTCTTTATATCCAAGTTATCCTCAGAGATAGTGCCCCAAGGTATTCTAGTTATCCAATCTACAAGCTTATCAACATTCTCAAACTCAGAGCTGTAATTACCCCACTTTGCTATCCTTTCTAATCTCTCTATGCTACGCATAGTATCCTCTTTTAACTCTACTGGTGCATTGGAAGAAGATAGCTTGTTTTGTAGTTGAACTATCTCTGAAAGTAAACTAGAAGAATTTGCATCATCAATTTTGGAAGCAGTTAAATCCATATCAAAATATATCACATTTGAGACTTACTCTCTATTTTAAACCTAAAAGTACTGCCTGTTTTAACATATTAGCTGCATACAAGACATCCTGTTCGCTATTGTATATAGCTAAGCTGAACCTTAATGATGGACCTACACAAAATTTATCATGTAATGGTTCTGCACAGTGATATCCTTCTCTAAAGGCTATACCTTTCTCATTTAAGAACTCACTAATACCTGCACCATCCCTATTGGTTTCAATATTAAGAACATCCTTACATCCTCTAAAAGTAAAACCTTCTAAATGGAAAGCTATTGGACCATATCTCAAAGAACTATCCCTTGGACCAAAAGGTTTAAACCACTCTATTCCATCAAACTGTTTTAAGAAATACTCCGTTAATCCCTGTTCATGTTCTTTAAGTACATCCCAACCCCCTATCTTCTCTAATGTCTTCTCTAACCATTCAATAGCGTAACCTAAAGCTATACCTCCACCAATATCTGGAGTACCAGCTTCAAACTTCCAAGGTAACTCATTGTACTTAAAATCCTTAAATGAAACAGAAGATATCATCTCTCCACCTCCCATCCAAGGAGTAAGCTTATCTAGTATTTCTTCCTTACAATATACTACTCCACTACCTGTAGGTGCATATGCTTTATGACCAGAAAACACCAAAGCATCACACCCTATCTCTTGTACATCCACCTTCGTATGAGCAATACTTTGAGCAGCATCTATAATGGTAAAGGAGTCGTTTCTTTTTGCTATATCACAAATCTTTTCTATATCATTTTTAATACCTAAAACATTAGAAATATGAACAACTGAAACTATCTTAACTCTCTTACCTTCTTTCTTTATTAATTTCTCTAACCACTCTATATCTAATGTAAAATCCTCTTTCAGAGGGATATACTCTATCTTAAAAGGAATCTGTTTCTGTAGAAGCATCCAAGAAACAATATTACTATGATGTTCCATCTCACTAATTACAACAATATCATCCTTAGAGAGTAATTCCCTACCTACAGTATTAACTAGTAAATTTAGTCCCTCTGTAGTATTTCTTACAAATACAATCTCTTTGTATGATTTAGCATTAATAAAGGAAGCGACCTTTTCATGAGCCCATTCCCATAACCTAGTTGCTTCTATTGAAAGATCGTAAGGACCTCTATGTATATTTGCATTCTGTTGATTGTAGTAATCTGTAAGCTTATTTATTACATACTGAGGCTTTTGAGTAGTAGCAGCATTATCAAGATATACAATACCCTTGTTAAGCAAAGAGCTTTTTAATAAAGGGAACTCCTTTCTAATATCTTCAAACATCTTTTAATAGTACTAAATTAAAAATTCTTCCACATTCTACTAGCCTGTACAGTCATATCACCCTTGTACTTACTATTTAAACCAGAAGAACCGTAAGGTCTTTCACATTCAGCATCTAGTTGTTCAAAAGCAAGTTGTGCTATTTTCATATCTTCGTATATTGTAATTGGTAAAGGAGAAAGATTAGCTATCTCTAATGTTAATCTTAATTTATTACCTGGGTCTAAAAATCCTGCAGTAGCATGAATTATTAACCCCATTCTTGCTAAAGAACTCTTACCCTCTAATCTACCAACATGCTTATTATCTACTCCCGTAATCTCTTTTACGTTAGCCAATATGAACTCTCCTGGCTGAAGTGTATATCCCTTCTCCATATCTATATCTATTTTAAGCATTAGGTCATCTACTGGTCTTTTGACATCAATTATGTCATGTTTTTCCATATTAAATACCAATACACTCCTATCCAAATGCAAGTCATATGAAGCAGGTTGTACAAATTCCTCTGAAAAAGGTTCTATACTAATCTCTCCACTCTCTAACTTTTTCTTTATACTTCTATCTGAAAGAATCATATTCTAGTTTTTAATATATTAACTTCTATCTACAAATTGTTCCTTAGATTTAATATCTGGTTTCTCAATATTAACAGAGAGAGCTTTCCATATTGGATCCATATCTCTTAAAAGCTCTAACCATCTATATACTAATACTCTGTAAGCAATATGGCCACCCCTTCTTACTCTTAGGTTAATCGTATATTGTAAGTCATCAAAGGAACCGTAGAAGCAGTATTTAGTACTATGCGCATGTGGTAGTAAATACCTCGTATATTCTGCAGAGACTTCATCTGACATGAACTGCTTAGATACTCTTCTCCAATTCTTTATCATCTCATATGTTTCTGTTAATACTTTCTCGTATTCTTTGCGTAGTTTCTCCAAACTATTGATTTCTAGATAGTTACAAAGAAAGAAACAATCTTTACTCTCTCTTTCCAATTCCTTATCGATATCCAAATTATCATGGAAGAGAGGCATATACCTTTCTAAACTCCTATGCCTATTTAAATCCTTTAATGTTCCTAAAGAAGCCATACCCTCTATTTTAATAGATCCACTTTGACCAATATTACCCATCAAATTATGATGATTATGATTCTCAAATATTCTCTCTCCCAATGCTATCTCATCATTTTCATCAAACTCTAATTCATTCTTACTACCTAATGGATTTATTAAAAGTTCGTAATGTGTAATTAGGTTTTCAACTAAATCATCATTGTATGATATTTTACATGTATCACCCTCATCCTTTACACTCTTGTATTTCTTTTGAGAAGAAAGAAGAGGTTTTAAATATTGAAGTACTGCTTTAGTAGAATTCCTTCTACAACAGTTAGCATCAGTATGCCTTATCAATCCATCTGCTTCTCTAATATATCCTGGTATCTCTAAGTTAGATTCTCCAAGTAAATTCATTAGTAAGTTAGCTACCTCATTATCTACAACTGAGTCACTTGCACTAAAGTAAGAGATTAACTCTGACCAATTTCTAGCAGAAAGTACTGCTGCTAAACTAGTCTGTAATCCGTATGGTAGTAAATATCTAGCAGTATCAAAACTTCTAGATTTCCATGCAGAGACCTCTGATGCATTATCCTCATTTATCTTAAAACTTTCTTTTAGTGCTACTTTACTTTTCTTAAGTAAATTTCTGTAATCAGACATCTGTTTAAGCATAATGCGATCGTACTCCTTCCTTATCTCTACATCTTTACAAACATCTTTTGGGATTTTGATAAACTCAGGACTCTCAAAGTTCTGATATCTAGTAGATCTCTCTTGACCAGAGATAACGGAGTTAAGGTAGAAGATCTTCATAGCTGTAAACATTGGTATATTCTCAATACAAACAAAAAGCTCCGACATATCTCCTACAGACTTGTGACCGTAACCATGAAATATTGTTTCTAATCTCTCTGAAGCATCTGTATTTTTATTTATAACCTCTTTGGCAATATCGATGATAGAGTCTGAAGATCTACTATATCTAGCTCCAAGATATGCATTTATTGAAGGTTGTTTCTGAGAAGGGTTTTGGAGTAAGGTATGAACTTTGAATTTGTTCCATACAGACTCTGATCTTACAGTTGCTATCTGTAAATCTTTTCTAAAGGTTCCCTTCATGTATTTGCTTTTACAATTTATCTTCTATACCTGGTATTGGAAACTGTTTTGTAAAAAGTCTAACCTTAGATTTTAATTCTTTACTATCTTTTCTTTTCTTTAGTGCATCTGCAATTAAATCAGCAATGAAAAGCATATCTTTCTCTTTAAAACCTCTTGTTGTGATTGCAGGTGTACCAATACGTATACCTGATGGATCCCAAGGTTTACGAGTATCGTTGGGTATACTATTTTTGTTTACAGTAATATTTACCTCTTCTAAGATATCAGATGCTTCTTTACCACTTAGATTTACACTACTAACTGTATCTAGTAAAAAGAGATGATTATCTGTACCTCCTGATACTACTTTAAAACCTCTTTTTATTAATTCATTTGATAAGGCTTTAGAGTTAAGAATAATTTGCTTTGCATATTGTTTAAATTCATTAGTACTTGCTTCTTTCAAAGCAACTGCTATACCAGCTGTAATATGATTGTGTGGACCTCCCTGTAAGCCAGGGAATACTGCTTTATCTATTACCTCTCCATATTCTCCTTTGGAGAGTATCATGGCTCCTCTGGGGCCTCTAAGAGTCTTGTGTGTAGTAGTTGTCACTATATCTGCAATACCAACAGGAGAGGGGTATTCATCTGCTACAATTAATCCAGCAATATGTGCAATATCAGCAACAAGCAATGCTCCTACTTCATCTGCTATTTCCCTAAATTCATTCCAATCAATTACTCTAGAGTATGCAGAAAAACCACTCCATATTAATTTAGGTCTATGCTCTAAAGCTATCTTTCTAACTTCATCGTAATCAATATATCCATTTTCATCTACACCGTAAGAGACAGAATCAAAATATTTACCACTAATTGAAACCTTAAAACCATGTGTTAAGTGACCACCAGCAGAAAGTTCCATTCCCATTGTCTTATCCCCAGGATTTAAGAATGCAAAATGTACAGCTAAGTTAGCAGTAGAACCAGAGTATGGTTGAACATTAACATGATCTGCTTTAAACAAATCCTTAGCTCTTGATATACACTCCTGCTCTATCCTATCTATATATTCATTTCCTCCGTAATATCTTTTACCTACATATCCTTCTGAGTATTTGTTAGTAAGAATACTTCCCATTGCATTAAGAACAGATTTACTAACATAGTTTTCAGAAGCTATTAATTCAATACCTTCTAATTGTCTTGTACTTTCATATTCTATGTATTCAAAGATTTCATCCTTAGTACCTTTTAACATTTCTTTCATATATTTCAAAAAGATTAAGAAGAAGAGAAGAGATGGTCATGGGACCTACACCACCAGGAACAGGAGTTATATATTCAGCTACTTTCTTTACACTTCCAAATTTAACATCACCTACTAGTTTGTCATCCTTACCTCTATTAGTACCTACATCTATCACTGCAGCTCCTTCTTTTACATACCCCTTATCTATATATTCTGCCCTACCTATTCCAACAACAAGTATATCTGCTTGTTTAGATATCTCTTTAAGATTTTTAGTGTGTGAATGACATACAGTAACAGTAGCATTACTATTCTGTAATACAGCTGCAGTTGGTAATCCTACAATATCACTTCTACCTATTACTACAGCCTTACTTCCATCTATTGAGATATCGTACTCCTCTAAGAGTTTTAATATTCCCTTTGCAGTAGCAGGAGCAATAGCGGAGGGATCATTTTTAAAAAGTTTACCTAAATTAACAGAGGTTAAACCATCTACATCTTTACTACAATCTATGGATTCTAATATCACATTTGTGTCTATATTCTTTGGCAATGGTAATTGAACCATTACTCCATCTACTCTACTATCATTATTTAATTCCTTAATCTCAGAAATTATATCTTCTGTAGACACATTAGTTTCGAATTTATGAAGTACTGTCTTTATACCAATCTCCTCTGCTCTCTTCATTTTCATATCTACATATTTCTTACTAGCAAAGTCCTCACCAACAAGAATTATATCTAATCTAGGAGTCCTAGAGCCTGAGTCTATATATACTGAAATTTTAGATTTAAGAGTATTAGCTATTTTCTGTGAGAGCTGTTTACCATTAAGAAGAATCATATTTTTATGCATTACAAATATATATCTTGGGTGATATTTTACAGGATATTAAAGATCTTTGCTAAATATTACTGATTGTATTTTACCTCTTTATACAAAACCCCTTTTCTTTTTATTAACTCTCTCCAATTACCTGCTTCAACAATATGACCATCTTTGAAAACATATATCCTATCAAACACATCTAACATATCTGTATCTCTTGTAAACAGTATTAAGGTTCTCTTAGGACCTACAAATTCTATAATATTCTTGAGTATTGAATCTCTAGAAGGAGCATCTATGAATGTAAATGGCTCATCCATTATGAATATATCTCTATTTCTATACAGTGCTCTTGCTATAGCTAATCTTTGCCAATATCCAGGAGAAAGCTCTTTTCCATCTAAGTATTTACCTAAGATGAGTTTGTCTGTAATATTCTCTTTCTTCATGAATTTGTCTATCTCACAAATCTTCAATACCTTTTTATACAAATCCATATTTATATCCTTTCTTTCACTTGTCAGTGTAATATTTTCTCTAATACTAAAGTTGTAGTTAACGTAGTTTTGAAATATTACAGACAGTTTTCTTTTAAGCTCGCCTCTTGCTAACTCTCTAATGGAGTAATCCCCTATTTGGTAATCACCAGAAGTTATCTCATACAAACCTGTTAATATCTTTATCAGACTACTCTTACCAGAGCTATCTCCTCCAAAGAAGGCAACCTTTTGACCAGCTTTAATCTCAAGGGAGATATTTTCTAATACTTTTCTTTCTGGTTCATCAGGATATGCGAAATCTAATTTATGAAATGAAAGGTCCGGTACTTTTCTACCTAATTTAACAAAACCGTGTTTCTCATCTCCAAATCCTTTGTAATTTATTAATTCAAAGTATTTAGATGCATATGACAGATGGGTATCAAGTAAAGAGATTGTATTAAATGCTGTTAATGCACTACTATGGACTACTTCTACATAGTTAAAGAGTGCACTAAAAGTACCAATGGTAATTTTATGTATTATTACATGAGCTACAAGATATATTACATATGTATATTTAAAAAGCTGACCAGCTACAGCACCAAAAGTATTATCTATGGTTAAGTGTTTACGTCTTTCAAAAAGTCCTCCTAAATATTCTTCTCTCTCTTTCTTATATCTCTTCCTTAAAAAATCATATGTATTATCTACTCGCAGTTCCATGAAATTACGTATATCCATACCTAATGTAAAGTATATGTAACTTGTCAATTTGAGTCTTCCCATTTGATTATCATCATACAGTTGGAATCTCTTTCTATTAAAATGATTAAGTAGAACTTCAGGAACTACAAACAGTATTAGTATTAATGCACTCCAACCTAGATATGAATAGAGTATTACAAATGCAGTAATACCTCTAGCAAATTGATATACAATCGTTGAGAATGCTTCATATGACAGAAGCATATTATTTATTGAGTAATTAGGTATGAAGTCTATTAGATTCTGTACTTTAGGTTTTTCAACATCCTGTAAATTAGCATTAGATATCTTACTGATTAACTCTATACTCGTATCTTTCCAAACCGTATCTGCAATATTACTAGATATATATGCTCGTATATTTCTACCTACTAATACAAATATTAAGAGTAGGAGAGAAAGAGAGAGGTAGAAGAAAGAGTCAGTAGAGATATATGCGTATATATCGAATGAGCCTGTGGATTCTCTAATGACTTCAAGTGTAGCATCAAGGAATTTACCAGCTACTGTAATACCAGTCATTTCAGCAATTATCACCACGACAAAAACCAAATCTCTAAATACTACTTCTTTAGTATATCTGCCGTAAAAAAACTGTATTATATACCACAAGGTTTTTAGGTTTTTCTGTATAATGGGTTTCATCTAGGAATATAATAACATGAGAGAGAATAAATATTTAGAAAATTTACTATACGATATTTGGGAAAGTAGTTTCTGCGATATACCGAGGCTTAATATTGTTAGTATTAAATACGGTAGATACTCTAAATGGAGGCTAGGTAGTATTAAGATGGTAAAGGATAGAAAAAGTTTTGAAAGATATCTTAAGAAATTAAATATTGAGGAGAATTCACTTGAGAACCCCTCAGTCTCTCTTATCACAATTACAAAGTATTTTTCTGACCCATTAGTACCCGAGTATGTTATTAAATCTACAATTGCTCATGAACTATGTCACTATGCTCACGGTTTTAGTTCACCTTTAGAAAAAAAATTTAAACATCCTCACAGAGGTAATGTTGTCAAAAAAGAGCTTGCCCAAAGAGATCTAATTGATATATATATTGAATCTAATACATGGTTAAAGAAGAATTGGTTTAGAATTGTTTCTTAAAAGAGAACTCACATTCTATACTCCTTCGTGTATATACAGAATACAATTCTTAAACATGAAAGGTAATTACATAGGGGAGAATATACGTATATACAGAGAAAGATCTAACTTAACACAACAGGAGTTAGCAGACAGAGTTGGGGTTTCTTGGGAGATGATCTCTAGATATGAGAGAGCTGCTAGTTCCCCCCTAAAAAAGATTGATCAATTAGCAGATGCTTTGGGTGTAAAGAAATCACAACTAATTGAAGAGCATCTACCTAGTGGTCCTAATACTTTTGATTTACGCATTCCTCTATTCACACAAATACCTACTCCTCCAAGGTTTAACTCTTCACAAACAAATTACTACTATCAATGTCCTGAGTGGATATTTAAAAATCATAAAGGGGTAATAGCTCTAGATTCTTCCTTAGTTAAGACAGAAATACCTAATTTTTCTAAATCAGGAGTACTGTATTTAGCTACTGAATTCAAACTAAAGGGCAATGAATATATTGTTGTCAAGAACTATGATTCTTTAGAGATAAAGAGATACAAGGGTGAGAATCAGGAAAAGATATTGGGAGTATTAATTGCAAAAGAGATACGATATTAAAAAACCCCGATACAAAGACCGGGGTTTTTAATTTTCTAATGCTAATGATTGTATTACATCATTCCCTGCATACCAGACATATCTGGAGTCATTGCTCCTTGTGGTTTATCCTCTGGTATTTCAGCAACTACTGCTTCAGTAGTAATTAACATAGTTGCAACAGATGCTGCATTTACAAGAGCAAGTCTTGTGACCTTAACAGGATCAATTATTCCTGTCTCAAGCATATCTACATATTCATCTGTTTTAGCATTGTATCCAATCCTGTCATGACAGTTAGATGCAACAACTGCTCCATCTTTACCTGCATTCTTTGCAATTTGCTTAAGAGGTTCACTTAATACTCCTTTGAGTATTTCTATTCCCAATTGTTCATCAGCATCGTCTAGAGATACTTTATCCAAAGAAGAAACCATGTTATGAAGTGCTAAACCTCCTCCTACAACTACACCCTCTTCGACTGCTGCTCTTGTTGCATTGATTGCGTCTTCTACTCTCTGTTTCTTTTCTTTAGCTTCTACCTCTGAAGCTGCTCCTACCTTTATTACAGCTACTCCACCAGCTATCTTTGCTAATCTCTCTTGTAATTTTTCTTTATCATAGTCAGAGGTAGTACTCTCTATCTGTGCTCTTAATTCTGCAACTCTCTTTGTAATATCTGCATTCTTACCTGCACCTTCTACTATGATACTCTTCTCTTTATTAATAATTACTTTCTTAGCACTACCTAAGTCTGTTAAACTTACAGAATCTAGCGCTTTACCTACTTCGTCAGAGATATACTCTGCACCTGTAACTGTAGCAATATCCTTAAGCATCTCTTTCTTTCTATCACCAAATCCTGGAGCTTTAACAGCTACAACATTTAGAGTTCCTCTTAATTTATTAACAACTAAAGTAGCTAATGCTTGATTTTCAATATCATCTGCAATTATTACAAGAGGTCTATCTGCTGCTGCTAATACTTTCTCTGCAATAGCTTGGATTTCTTGTAAACTAGAAAGCTTCTTGTCTGTAACAAAGATATATGGATTTTCCATGATAGCTTCTTGAGTTTCGGAGTCTGTCACAAAGTATGAACTAACATATCCTTGGTCAAATTGCATACCCTCTGTATACTCTATTTCATCTAAGAACCCTTTTGCTTCTTCTACAGTAATTACTCCATCTTTACCAACTTTGTTAAATACATCACCAATCATATCTCCTAACTCTTTATCATTGTTTGAGGATATTGTAGCTACCTGAGAGATTTCTTCTTTACCATTTATCTTCTTAGAGGATTTCTCTAAAGCTTTTACAACAATCTCTACTCCTTTATCTAACCCTCTTTTAAGAGCTATTGGATTAGCTCCTGCTGCTACATTTCTAAAACCTGCATTAGCAATTGCTTGAGCTAAAACTATTACAGTTGTAGTACCATCACCAGCTAGGTCATTTACTTTTCTTGATGCATCTTTGAGCATTTCTACTCCTACATTCTTAAATGGATCCTTATCTTCTATTTCCTTAGCTACAGTTACACCATCCTTTGTTACTACCTGTGTACCAAAAGTTTTAGCAATTGCTACATTTCTACCTTTTGGTCCTAATGTAGTTTTAACAGCATTAGCAATTGTATCTACACCTGCTTTTAATGCTTTTCTTGCTTCTTCATCATATATTATTGATTTTGCCATTTTTAATTAATATTAAAATTTAAAGTATTTCTATTTAACAATAGCTAAGATGTCATCGGATTCTAGTATGTAGTACTCTGTACCATCTACTTCTATTTCTTCTGGAGAATATTTTTTGAAATATACCAAGTCACCAACCTTTACATCAAATTTTAATACCTTTCCATCCTCATCCTTACCGATTCCTAATTTAACAACCTCACCAAATGCTGGTTTTTTCTCATCTGCAGCACTAGGTGGAATTACAAGCCCACCAGGAGTTTTTTCTTGAACTTCTTGTGGTTTAACAACAACTCTTTTTCCTAAAGGCGTTATTTTTATATCTTTAGACATATTATTACAGTAAAAATTTATTTAGCAAATATTACAATCGACTGCTAATGATTTTAGATTCAGAGATAAAAAATGTCAATATCTAGAACCTTTTACAACAATACTCTCCTCTAGAAGCTCTATATTCTCCAAATATCTACCAGTAAAACCATTCTCATTGACAGTCACTAATCCATTGGCAATTCCATCATTTATCTCCTCTACAAACCTATTAAAAGAGTAAGGACCAATATTAAACTGGGATATGTAAAGCTGTGCACTTTGTACATTGTCTTTTTTTAACGATATCCATATCCATGGTGATATTTTTTTGTAATTAGCCTGTATATATATATTCCAATTCCCTGTAGATGGTTCTATATATATTTTTTCTACTGAGATACCCTCTCCTAAATATTCATTTAGTACATTTAAAACAATATATCCAAATTGCTCTGTAGAAAGAGAAAGTGATTCTGTATTCTCTTGAGAAAGTGTAAAAGATGATATCTGATTCACTACCTCTTCTGAAAGAGATGTGTCTTTTACAACTAGATTTTCTACTTTAAGGTTACTCTCAAAATCTTTAGTCCAATTGTTGTACCTTACTAAAAGGAGTATTACAGTTATTGTTACTAGGGCAGAGATAGTAAAGATTGTAAGAAGAACTACTTTAAGAAATTTCTTCACAATACACTAATTTAAATTATTACCATTTCTAAATCTATTACCAAAAGATTTAAGAAGTTTCTCTACCTGTGCAAATTCTCCTGGAGAGAATATCTTAGAACCTATTAGGTAAGATATTAATCCATATATTGATGTAATCACAGTTAACGCTATTACATATACAGTTCTACCAGTATCTAATTGGAAGTCAAAGAGTCTAAATACAAAGTACATACCCAACATCATTATCAATGTATTCAGTACCTTAAGGAGTGTTGGGTATACACTCTTGTTCCAAGATATCAGTTTTCTCTTTTTGTTTAGTAAGAAAAGAGATACTACCATTTGTACTAGATATGCAAGACTTAGACTTAAAGCCAAACCTCCTACAGCGTAGTTGGAATCTCCCCTTGTAGTCATCCATTTAGCCATATCTCCTACGAAAGATTTTAGTACAGACATTACTCCTTCTCCATTTGCTTGTGCTACCTGTACCCATACCTGTTCTAAGATTGGTCTCCAGTCGTAGTAGTGACTAAAGAAGTTAGTAAAGAGATATGCTCCAAGGAGATTAATCACTATTCCTAATGTAATTGCTAGTAATGGTAACCATGTATTCTTTAATGCGTAGAATGCTCTTAGTACAATTTGTACTACTGTTTGACCAATGATGGAGATAGAGAGTAAGGCTAGGGTCCATGATGTTAGAATGGTATCTTGCCAGTCGAATGCACCTGTTCCGTAGATTAAACGCACTATTGGTAATCTAAGTACTAACATTACTGCCACTATTGGAAATACTAAGTACAAGGCAAGCTGTATTGAATCATTAAATGCTTTCCTAAATTTCCCATTCTGATTTTTGGTACAGTATTTAGCAAAATCAGGTAAAGAGACCTGTGCTACTGCACTACCAATTATATTAACAGGAAACAGATGTAAGCTGTATGCAAATCTGTAAGCACTTAGGGCCCCTGCTGTAAGTGTAAAACTGATAAATGTATTAACTACTGTATTAAATTGCTCTCCTAGTACTCCTAACATTCTTGGAGTAGCTAATTTTACTGCTCTAATTACATTAGGTTCTTTGAATATACCACCTAGAGAGAGTTTCTCCACTTTATCTTCTTTGTAATATTTCGAAAGTAATGGTACTTGTACAAGTAGATGTATTACCGATCCTGCTACTGCTGCATATGCGATTCCTGCTACTCCCAAATCTGTGTACAGTACAAATACGTAAGACCCTGCTATCATTGCTACATTGTAAAAGAGAGGTGCTAGGGATGTAACAAAGAACTGTTTCTTCACTTGTAAGTATGCAGTAATGAAACCACTAACACTTAAGAAAAGAGGAGAGAGTAACCCTATTCTAAATATTTTGATAAAGAGATCGTAATCAGCGGTAGATATTCTGTATGACATATTAAATATGCTATGAGCATATTCATTAGTCACTATCCATGATGTAATTTGTGGAGTAAAAAGAAATACTATTACAAGTATTACAAATGTAGTAGTAAAGAAAAGGAATGTTAATTGTTGAAACAACCTATTAAAACTCTCCTTACCTTTGTCATACAAGACATCAGAGAGTATTGGAATTATTGCAGCGTTAATTGAGCCCGCAACAAGAACCATGAATATGATATCTGGGATTGTAAATGCTGCCCAGAATATATCTAGCTCATGTGAAGCACCAAAGAGTTGTGCGAAGATTCTTAGTTTCCAAAACCCTAGAAGTTTCGTTACTAAAAGAAGAAACATCACTGTAAAGACACTGTTCTTTTTTATCACTGTGTAATATCAATCAATATCTAATTAGCGAATAATATCATAATGGAAATGAGGATATTAATCAAATATTTTTAATATTCAATGTATACAATTTAGTATGTCTCTTTTAGATTTAATATTCCCAAAACAGTGTGCTCTATGTTCGAGAGTCGGTTTTGAGATATGTAATGATTGTCTTAAAAAAATCCCGAAGTCACTACCTTCATGCTTTATATGCAAGAAAATTAATACCCATGGATTAATACATAAAGAATGTTTAGATACAGAGAAAAAGATTTTTTGGATTTGCGGATGGAATCCTACCTTCAAATATATCTCTGTTTTTAAATCAAGAAAAAAGAAAAATCTCTATTCTATCTTTGCTTTTCTTTTGAATACCTTACTTAAAGAATATAAAATAAGAGAACCATTGGATATACAACCACTTACACAAAGTTCCTTAGATATATATCTAAGCAAAATATTACCGTCACATTCTAATTCTGAGATTTTATGCATCG
>JACDJA010000476.1_pt1 | contig 45883 bp, 35 predicted proteins | sample 7449241 | NCBI WGS metagenome assembly JACDJA01 (sample SAMN14253289, study PRJNA609438) | sludge metagenome | isolation source: initial anaerobic sludge | collected 2018-12-20 | reverse complement strand
ATACCAGAACAAGGAAGATGGAAAAACGTTTGCCATCTTTAATTTGCCTTTTGGGATGTTGGCCATTACCATCCTGGACAACAAATCCAGTCAGGCCCAAAAACCAACCCTTAAAAATACCAGTCCGGTATTTGAAAATTATCTAAATGGAGGCATACAGCTGGAGCTTACTGCAGGCACCTCTTTTAGTTCGAATGATACCTCTTCCATTTTTGAAGGATACACTATCCAACTGATAAACATCAACAAAGCGGATGGAAGTTCAGCAAATGCCAGCACCTTATCTGAAGATGTCTGGACCATGTTCAATGATGAATTTTTTGCCAATACCAGTAATTTGCCCGGAAGGCCGGCTGTACCAGTCAGGAATATCGGATTGAGCGGATATGGCACCAGCATGTTTAGTGAGTGGCAGAATAAAAATGTACTTGTTGGAACAAGTCAGGCCTATCTTAATGTGATTACCGGTCGCACCAGCTATGAAGTAGTACAGGTAAAAAGTAAATTATATTGTTCTGGTGCCGACGTTGTAAGAACCATTACGCTTTTTAGATTGGCGAATGGTTACGTAGCCAGAATCGATAGTGGATGGCAGGCAACATCCGAGGGTAAATACAATTTTATTGAAGCCGGTTCTACCAACAAATTTGAATTTCAACCTGGCATTGTTAAAGGGTATTTTAATATCAGAAATATTAAAGAGTCACCTAAGAAACCCATTGATGTTGCTGGTGCCAGGTTTTCCGAAGTCACATTTGATGCCGACATCGAATTGGAGAATGTAACGGAAGGAGGAGAAAACAACAAGGTAAGCGCCAAATCAATTCTTGGGTATGTTCAATTACTACCAATAGGCAGTTATGTGAGTCCGGCACAATTTGTGGACTTGTTAAAAACCCAAAACAATTCGATTGGCGGGTCTCTGAGCTGCATGATAAAGGTTGCCGGAACCCCTCAGCGAATGAAATTGAACAGGGTTGATGTGAGTGCCGCCCTTGATGCAAGTAACAAACCCATCTTTGTGAGCGCCGCACGTGGCTCGGTTATCATGCCCAAAGATGGAAGCTGGACCATGGTGCAACACAATCGTGGAACCGGCGATGTTTCGCCTTTGCCCGAACAATTAAGTGTGCCTCTGGTGCGTGTGGGGAAATGGGTGAAGGACAAAGTGGTGAGCAATGCCGATGTGTCTAACCTTCTGCGTATTGCAAATCCTGCTGATTTACTGAAACTGCCCGATTCCGAGACCATCAATTTTGGGTTTTTACAAAATATGGGTACCCAAAAGGTGCTGTTTATGACTCCTGGATTCAAGCAGGGGGTTGAATCTTTATTGAGTAAAACGCCTCCTCTTCTGGCCGATTCGTTCCGCCTGCTGAACAGCAAAGGGATTTTCCCCAATATTGGCGACATCGACAGCAATTTCGGACAGGCCATTTCTCTTTTAAAAGGAGTTGGAGCAGGCAATAATCCTTTGGATGCGTTCAATACAATAAACCTGCCCGATGCAGGCGATGTGTTGGATGTTCTTCAGCTTAAAGCAAAAGAAGAAGTAGGCAAATTATTGGATCAGGGTTATGAATTGGCCAAGGGAGCCGTAAACGGAATTGCCGATAAAGCCATCAAGTTTGATTTGCCGTCGTTCGATTATCCATTGATTAATCTCGACGGAAAATTGATTATTAACATTCAATATAAGGCAAGCAGCAAACCCAAAGACCAGCCACAAAAGAATTATGTGGGCAAATTCGATTTCGATGTGGATTCATTTGCCCACGATTTGGCCGACACCTGGAAAGGGCGTATGAATAATCTGGCCATGGTGGTAACTATTGGCCCATTGACCGATGTGATGACCATCAAAGGGAATTTTAATTCTCAAAAAGGAAAAGAGGTTGACCTGGGAAGTTCTAATGCCAGCGATGCCCCGGCGTTGAACCTGCCTACTCCTGAAATTGAATTCAGCGATGCCCTGGAACCGGTAATTAAAATACTTGAAATTTTAGCTTCGTTGAGCTCAGGCGAATACGGCGATGCCTTGAAAAAAGGGTTGAAAATTGCCATGAGCAACAGCGCGAACATCTGGGAATATAAATTTGAAGCCAACAAAGATATTCCTCTGGTGCGGTTTCCGCCTACAAAAGAGTTGTACGAAAGTCCTACGACGCCGTTAAAACTGGAAGCCAGTCTGGGCATTGGCGTTTACTTTAATGCAGCATTAAAGGTCACAACCGACCCTGCTCAACTATTGCCAACAGCCGGTGGTTATTTTAATTTCCATGGCGGATTGCAGGTCATGTGCGTCTCAGTAGGCGGAGGGACCATTTTTGCCGTGGGCAATGTGGATTTAAAATTAGAAGCCGATACAAGCCCCAAAGTGGGAGTGACCCTGAAGTTTGGGTTCGGAGCACAAATCACAGTTGGTCTTCCGGTGGTGGGCCATGCGAGCGTGCTGTTTATGGTGGGTGTTGAAATCTATGCCGACAGCGGTTCTGTGGTAAAAATAACTGCTTTCATGTTGTTCAGGGGCCATGCCGAATTGTTAGGCGGATTGGTGGGTGTGACCATCACCATTGAGGCGAAAGGTTCTGTTGAAAAAGCAGGTGCAGGTGCTCCTGCTAATTGCAAAGCGCAGGTAACTTTTGCCATTGACATCAGCATCTTTTTGGTAATTGATATCAGCTTCAGCGAAAGCTGGGAAGAAACCAGGCAAATTGCCTGATCAAAGCCATCCTATTTAAAAATCTAAAGCCTACCAATATGTCATTCGAACAAACCAGGTTTTCCATTATGGCTCTTCCGCAAAGTGTGGATGCCAACGGGATTTTGTCTTTAAACATTGTGTTTATCCCCAGGAATATTAGTCCATTGAAGGAGGTGAATACAAATTACGGTGTGGGAAACAAAGCCAAAGCATTTGTTGATGTGAAGCCGCAATTTGAAATAAAGGTGGTGAATAACCCCGATGAATTTCCCGGAAAAATTCCGGCCGACGAGAAAGTTCTAAATCCGGTTTCTCCCCTTCTCTATTCAGGTGTAATGGCCGATATCTATAAAACTTTGCGCGATGCAGTTGACGATAAAGGGGATCCAAAATATTTTGACATTGATGATTCAAGAAGTACAGATGTCAATCCCAATTCAAAACACACCGCACCAAAAGCAGAGGTAAACCGTGACCTGGCCATCCGCAAATATTTGCCGTTGAGTTACCGGAAGGCTTTTAATTTTACGGCGCCACGTTTGAAAAATGCCGTAACCAACGACAGTTACTTTTGCGCTCTGCGCGACCAAAAACCACCCATCGTTTTTCTGAAAGACAATAAGGTGAGTTGGGGAAAAGTTTATGCCCATTTAATGCGGCAGCCTTTGATGGCAAAACAGGCAGGGTTGATTTATGAGACAAAAGTTCAGTTAGATGCCGGTGATTTTGAAAAGGGCGGCTGGCTCTATGTCGGTATCAAAGAAAATACGGATTACGCCAAAGAGCAGGCCAACTCACTGGTCGATGCTGCCGGCCCGTTTATAAAAAGGTATGCTGCCCGCATTCCTGTTTTAGAGAAAAATGAAGCCCGAACTCTGTTTGCAGCCGTTCTGTTTCCCGTAATGAAAACCGGGGAATCGCCGGTAGGAATTTATGATGAATTGTTTATTGAGGCTTCTAATTTCAACCAAGGCTTTGCAACCATCGTGCATGCCAACCAACCGGTGAGTGGAAACGTCCTGAAGGAAGAGGCGGATGGGTTTCATCCGCAGAAGGAAATGGGGATTCGCCTGGGCTGGGAAGATGAGCAAATTTTAATCTGGTATCTGCGGCAATTGGCCGTTGACCAAAATACAAATGAGCGGTTGGATGCCCCACTCGGTGTCATGGGTTACCATGTGGATGTGAAAAAAAGTACAGCAGCCGACAATGAATGGGAGTCGCTGACGGCGGTTAAAAGTAATGGAAATATGCAGTTAGAAACCATCGATATTGGCAAATACGATGGCGAACTGCCTTATCAGGTGTACCCGACCAAGATTTATACCGACGACGGCACCGATGCTGCCAACAACTATTGGTTGCCCATGTATTTTGCAAACTGGAACAACACATCCATTGTGTTGCCAGATAAAACTGCAGCGAAAATTTATCAAAACGAGACGGAAAACAATACACCTGTGAAAATCAGCGATACCTATTCCGCTCTTGAAACAAAAACAAAACTCATATACGGCAATGAATACCAGTTTAGGGTAAGGCTTTCCGATATCAGCGGCGGCACGCCATCGCCCTCTACGCCAACGCTCCCTGGTTTCTCAGTTAGTCATATCGGTAAAACACTGTTTAAAAGATATGTGGCGCCACACGCGGTGACCATCTTAAATAATGAAGATATTAAATCGAACACCGACGACCACAATTTCTTGGGAAATTCATTAACATTATCGCGTCCGCTTTTGGGCTATCCCGCCGCCATATATACAGGCAAATATTCCAACCCGGTGGATCGGCTTGGAAAAGCAGTGCAGGAAATACTTGACGAACAGCAACAATCGGGTAATACATCCGGGGCAAGGGCATTTGGTATTCCCGATCCGGATGCCACAGCAGTTGAGATAAAAGTAGAAGTGGAAACATTGAATATGGACAACCTGGCCAGCGACGATGGCCGTGAACATTATATCACCTTGTACAAAACGAGGCGCTTATTTCAGCCATTTGATGAAAACGCCGCCGACGGTAAGATTGATGTGCCCATCACTTTTAAGGATGTGAATGTATTGAACCTTACCAATACTGCTGCTCCTTTTCCGACGCCTGCCGACAATGCTTTTATCACAAAAACCGAAGGCGAAATTATATTGCCCACTGCAAGGAATATTCGCCTCACCTTGAGAGCTGTGGGTGAAGAAAAAGCAAATTATTGGGGACATGAAAGTGCAAATGATGTAAATCTGGATTCGCGCTTCGGCAAAACAACGGTTCTCCATGTGCGGCAAGAATCCGGCAATGAAGAAAACATCTTTACGGATACAGAGAATTCTAAAGTATTACAAGGCATTTACCTGCAACCCGATCCTATTCTTTTTAATTTCGACTCCGTTGAATTAAAAAATCTGCAGGGCGGAAACGAAGGATTGCCCGACATTGTCCATCGTTTAGCAGACCAACTGGATGTGGCTGTGAAAGAGCTCACTTTGCTTTCGGAAAACGGAGAACGGCTGCAGTTCTGGTGTAGCAGCATGGTTCGGCACAGTATGTCGCCCGACAACAGCAGCATTACCTTTGCCAACAAACAGGAACTGCACGACCATTGGCTGGTGTGTACCACGCTGTTTATCGACCGCGACTGGAGTTGGGACAGTCTGGATGCCAGCAGCTTTCACATTAAGCGAAGAAGAAAAGCAGGCAGTGATACTGCAAAGTTTGAAGATAAACCCTATGAATTTATCGGCGATTTGGAACTGAAGAAAGTGGCCTCGTTTCAGGCTATTCAAAAGAGCGAAGATGGTTTGGTTCACCGTGAATACACGAAAATTGTTTTGATTGATGTGGTTGATAACAAGCCTGCCGAGGGGAAGTTTCCCGATTCCATCGAATTGCAATATACCATTGAGCCTAAATTTAGAACTGGTCATTCACCAATAACTGATGCAGCGTTGGAAACAAAAGCAATTCTGCTGCCAACCACCATTAATCCATCGCAAACGCCTAAATTGATTGCTGCCGGTATTGCGTTAAGTCCCTATAACAGGAACGAAAAATACAGTGCCACTGAGGCACGCACTCGCTTTTTGTGGCTGGAGTTCGACAACCTGCCGCGCGATACAAACGACACACTTTTTTGTCGCGTGCTGGCATACAGCCCCGATCAGCTCATCAGCAACAACCATCCTTCATTGATGGAGCAACCTTTCGAACCACCGCTTTCGCTCAATCCGGAATACATTAGAGTGATGAAGCCCGAAAGCGGGCACGACCACAGCGGTTTGGATGCGATGCAAAAAATGGAGAAATCCACCGACACCGAGCGGCATTTTTACCTATTGCCTTTGCCTCCTGGTCTGCACCACGAGAGTCCCGAGCTTTTTGGAATGTTCACCTACGAATTTAGGTACGGACATACCGATAAAATTTGGAGCACCGCTCAGGGGAGATTTGGACGGGCTCTGCGCGTGGCAGGGTTACAACATCCGGCTCCCACGCTCACCTGTATGTTAAACAGAAATGAGAATGTGATTTCGGTGAATGCTCCCTTTGCCACAGCAGTGCTCAATGGCAAAAATGTAACTGCCTCCCCACCACACACCAGTGTTTGGGCGTTGCTTTACGCTCAGGTGAAGCAGGCCGATGGACTGGATTACCGGAATATATTGTTGAATGAGATGGAGCTTATGCCATTGCCTGTAAGGAGCGAAAAGGAGATGTTTCCGGCTATACTCCATCTGTTGGAGGAAAAGAACCTGGTTTTGAAAGAGAAAGGGCTTCCTACCCTTAATATTACCGACGAATTGGTTTACCAAAATGCTTATCAACAAATTGCATGGGAAAAGGAGAGTCCCAGGCAGGCGTATGGTCAGTGGGAAAACAGCGGGGTGAATGAATTGCTTGATTTATATGGATTGCCGCGCGATTCATCGCTGAGCGTATTGTGTGTGGAAGTATTTGGACACATCACCAATGCTTTTGAACATATTGACAATTTCCGAAATAACGTTGCCGGGCTTGTTGATAAAACAGCTTTGGTCTTTAATCAGGAGGTGGCTAGTCAACTGGGCAACAATCTGCGCGATGTTCAAAATCCACCCCCCAAAGCGCCCATCGATCCGCTGAACAGCCAGTTGGGGATGTTCCGGATTTTGCGCACATCTCCACTGGTGGAAGTGCCGTTTATTTGCCGGCCATAACATTATGAATGTCTGCATTTTTGGTACACAAACCCAAAGCGATGCGAAAATATTGAAAAGATTGAGGGAATTGAAGGAGAAAGGTCGAAAGACGCCTGCCTGCCGATAGGCAGGGAAGACGGAAGAAAAGCACCAGTGGTGCGGCATTATGGTAAAATACAATGTTGCAGTTACAATGGATTGAGCTCCAGAGGAGCGGCATTATGATTATGGGCAAATAATAGAGAATGATGCCTTTAAATCCTTTTTAATCTCTTTCCTTCAATCCCTCAATCTATTTCATCTTCGGCCTTCCCTGCCTATCGGCAGGCAGCCGTATTCCAGTCTTTTTCATCAATCTCCCTTCAAACTTTTTACCTTCCATCTCCTTCAGTCACTCTTTTTCACTTTCTTTCTTCGAGCTTCCCGCTTCTGGCTCCCTTCTACCCATTTTTCACTTAGGTTGAGGTGAATATTATTCATTGCAAGATTGCTCAATTTATTGGGAATAAAAGTTATGTTTGTAGAATATTTAAAAACCACAATTTAAAAAGCAAATATGAAAAAGAATAATTTATTTTTGGCTACTCTATTGTGCGCAGCCATTTTAATGAATGGTTGTGCAGGCATGAAAAGCTCAACTAAAGGGGGCATTATTGGCGGAGCCTCCGGTGCTGCCGTAGGAGCCGGAATTGGTGCCCTGGCCGGTGATGGTAAAGGTGCCGTAATTGGTGCTGCTGTAGGAACCGCAGTCGGTGCTACAGCAGGTGTTTTAATCGGCAAAAAAATGGACAAGCAAAAGGCCGAACTTGAGAAAATAGAGGGTGCAAAGGTTGAAACTATTACCGATGCGAATGACCTTCAAGCCATTAAGGTGACCTTCGACAGCGGGATATTATTTGCCACAAATAAATCCAATCTAAATGCAGAATCAAAAACTGCACTTTCCAACTTTGCCAACTCCTTAAAAAACACTCCCGAAACGGATGTTACTATATATGGACATACTGACAATACGGGTTCCCGCGCTGTAAATGAGCAAATTTCCCTGGCCCGGGCTCAATCAGTTGCAGATTTCCTATCGGAACATGGAATTCCTGCAAGTCGTATTAAGGTAGAAGGAATGGCTTTCGATCAACCGGTAGCCGATAATTCGACCGCAGCTGGCAGAGCTCAGAACCGCCGCGTAGAAGTGTTCATTACAGCCAATGAAACTATGATCAAGCAGGCTGAAGAAGGAAATCTTTAATAACGATTTTATTTCTCAAAAAGGGTTTTAGAACTTGATTAAAGTTCCAAAACCCTTTTTGCTTTAATCCCTCATCACTCATTCCAGTTCAGATGCATCGCACCGATTCCTAATCCAGCTGTCCGAAATAATCAACTTAGAATGCGAATTAAGAGTTAAACGAATAAACAAATAAGTGGAGCCCGGGCGGCATAAAAATAAGGTAATAAGGTCGGGAGATTACTGCCCTCCAATTCTACTAAGGTGAAAAAAGAAAAGGATAAGGTTCTTTCCATAAACCCATCTCCTTTTAATCAAATGAAAAATGGCGAAGCAATTGCAGAATAACGTAAACCATGGAGAAAATTCGTAAATTTTCTCTACCTCAATCCGATGTATTTTTTTTCTTCCAACTTTTTCCACTTCAATCCTTTCCACTTCCGTCTTCCCTCTTCGATCTTCCAACCCTTTTTTTCAACCCCATCAGTCTTTTCTCTTCATTTTTTTTCCTCTTCCTCTTTAATCTTCTTTTTTTTCTGCCGTATAGAAACGATTCGTATCTAACCGGTTAGGCCAGGTTATAATGTTTTCCAAAATCGTGTTGTATAGAACAGATTTGCATAAATGTATCGTTTATTGTACTTTTGTGCACTTCTAATTGATAATTAGTGCTTTGAGATATGTTTTGCAATGTGTTAAGTTTACGACAGACCAAAACATTGTTTTTTGAAGCTTGATACAATAAGAGGGATGCTCTTTTATATATCACTTATTATCAATTTAATAAAAGCTGCTTTTTGGCCAAAGACATCTGTAGTTTATTATCCTTTGCCCTCAGGTGAAGCGAAGAATGTAACGGAATGAACGATAATTGTTGTTGTGGATACATCTTTTGATTCATAACTTTTTAATGGTTCGTTCATCTGATTCATCTTCCGATTCGATTCCAGAGGGCTTTTATTTTGTCGCTTTTTGAAACCTAACCTTTTATTATGAGAAGATTATTTTTTACGCTCTTTTTTATTTCCGGATTCCTTACAAATAACCTTTTAACCGCCCAGGCCAATGGCGAGGACTACCTTAAGTTTGGTGGTGCCGTGCGTTACAACATTTACGATCAAAGCTGGAGCGACGACAAAACCGATCCCCAATTCACCTGGGATGTGTGGAGGCTCAACATTGATGCCCGAACCTCTGGTATCGACCTTAGCTTTGAATATCGCTTTTATCCTGCCTACGATACCCACTTTTTAAAGCATGGATACTTTGGGTATGCTTTTTCCGAGGACCTTTATATGAAGCTGGGTGTAAGCCAGGTACCTTTTGGGATAACCAAATATACCTCCCACAGCTGGTGGTTTCAAATACCCTATTATGTGGGTTTGGAAGACGACTACGACATGGGTATTAAGTTCGATTATACCGGCATTAAGAATTTAACTTTAAATGTGGCCTATTTTCATCAGGCCGACCCACAGGGAGCCCCCAACTATGCCTCGCGTTATGCTTACGACATTATCCCGATTGAAGCCGACGGCGACAACCCCGGAGCTTCTCTTAAAGAGGTAAGACAATTCAACCTCCGGGCAGCCTATAATCTCACCGGAAATATAGAAGTAGGCCTTTCAGGACAGTTTGGACAAAACTACAACAGCGTGCTTCGTAAATCGAAGAGTTCCAATGCTTTTGCAGCCCACCTGGTGGCCAACTTTGGCAACTTTAATTTTAAGGGGGAGTACATCAATTACGATTACGGTGCCAAAGACGACGCCGGAAATGATTTGAATAAAGTGCGGATGGGAGCCTATGCCACCAGTTATAATGTGGCTGCCAAAGCTGATATTTATGTAGCCGGCCTCTCCTACTCCATCGATGTGGATTGGGGGCCAATATCAAACATTAAGCCCTATGTAGATTACTCCGTTATTGTTAAGAGCCTGAGTGCTTACAATAACAGTGAACACCTGATACCCGGATTCTTAGTAACGGCCGGAGGTCTTAATATACATGTGGACTATGCCATGGGTAAAAATAACGCCTGGCTGGGTGCCTGGGAAAACGGGCTGGCCGAAGGTGACCCGGATGCCGGCTGGGAGAGTCGGTTTAATATAAACCTTGGCTACTACTTTTAATTAATACTTATTGCTGATGAGCAAAATAGAAGTAAAGAACCTCTACCTTATTTTTGGTTCCAGGCGAAAACAAGCCCTGGAAATGGTGAAAAGAGGCGACCCAAAGGCGAAGGTTCTTGAAAGAACCAAGTGTACCATCGCGGTGAAAAATGCCAATTTTAGCATCGAACAGGGTGAAATATTTGTGGTGATGGGCCTTTCGGGCAGTGGAAAGTCGTCGCTTATTCGCTGTTTCAACCGCCTTAATACGCCCACTCAGGGAGAGGTGATTATTAACGGTGAGGATGTCACCAAAATGAGTGAGAGTGAGCTCCGGGAGTTAAGAAAGAGAGAAATCTCTATGGTTTTTCAAAACTTTGGATTGCTGCCACACCGAACGGTTGTCTCAAATGCTGCCTATGGACTTGAGGTACAAGGCGTGAGCGAAGCAGAACGCACCGTGCGTGCCATGGAGATGCTCAATACGGTGGGGTTGAAAGGCTATGAATACATGATGACATCCGAGTTGAGCGGTGGCATGCAGCAGAGGGTTGGTCTGGCAAGAGCTTTGACTACCAATCCTAAGATCCTGCTTATGGACGAGGCCTTCAGTGCACTCGACCCGCTTATCCGCTCCCAAATGCAGGACGAGCTGATTGAACTTCACCACAAGCTCAAAAAAACCATTGTGTTCATTACCCACGACCTGGATGAGGCTCTCAAGATGGGCGACCGTATTGCCATTATGAAGGATGGCGTCATTGTGCAAATTGGTACCCCCGAGGAGATTTTGGTGCACCCGGCCGACGATTACGTGAAGGCATTCGTTGAAAATGTGGACCGCAGCAACATTGTGACCGCCTCGTCATTGATGTTTGAGAAGACTGGTCGCCTTTTTATCGACCGCGATGGGCCTGCTCTGGCTATGCGACGAATGCGCGAGCGTGGAGTTACACGACTGCCGGTGGTGGACAAAGAGAATCATTTCCTGGGATTCGTGGAAGACCAGGACATCGTGAAGCTTTACAAAAAGGGAGAGAAAAGTATCCGTTCGGTGCTCATCTCCGATGTGAATAAGGTGGCGCCCGATACCTCTGCTGCCGAGATGTTGCCACTTTTTATCGACAAGTCATTGCCTCTTCCCGTGGTGAATGAAAACGGGCGACTATTGGGTATTGCTGTTCATTCATCAGTAATCGCAGAAGTTATCCGACGCGATGTGGAAGAGATTATTGAAATTAAAAACAACGGAGGCATATAGTATGGAAAAATTGAATATTGGAAAATATGTAGAAACCGGTCTTGATAAATTTACTGAGTTCGCGGGACCGTTTCTTGATGGTGTGGCAAATGTGATTGGCGGCATCATCACGTTTTTGCAGTCGGTGCTGCTGAGCACCCCCTTTTGGATGATGATAATTATTTTGGCGGCGATTGCTTATGTTGTGAAAGCCGGAGGACTCAAGGCTGGTTTGAAATTTAAAGCCTTTAAAAAATCCATAGGGATTGCGCTTTTTACAATCTTTGGCTTGTTGCTTCTCACCTGGATGGGGTATTGGGTGCACACCATGCAAACCCTCGCACTGGTGCTGGCTTCAACATTTGTAGCGCTTCTTATCGGCATACCTATGGGCATCTGGGCGGCCCGCAGTGAGAACGCCAATCAGGTGATTCGCCCCATTCTGGACTTCATGCAAACCATGCCCGCCTTTGTTTATCTTATCCCTGCCATTCTCTTTTTTAACGTGGGCGATGTACCGGGTGTAGTAGCCACAGTGGTGTTCGCATTACCGCCCGCTGTAAGGCTCACCAGTCTGGGAATTCGCGGTGTGCCCAAAGAAGTGGTGGAAGCGGCTCAGTCATTTGGGAGCACCCGTAATCAGTTGCTCTACAAAGTGCAGATACCTCTGGCCATGCCCACCATTCTGGCGGGTTTAAACCAGGTGATTATGCTCTCGCTCTCTATGGTGGTGATTGCCTCCATGGTGGGTGCCGACGGGCTGGGGCAGGTAGTTTACCAGGGCGTTACGCAAGCTCGTGTGGGACTTGGCTTTGAGTCGGGTCTCGGTATTGTAATCCTGGCCATCATCCTCGACCGAACCACCCAGGCAATAGGAAGCTTTGGTAAAAACAAATAGGGTCTCGAAAGGGATTGATGGAAAATGACTGAAGATAAGATTTAAAACTTAGCTTAATTTTTTTCAATCTTTCATCAAATTTTTTCTTCAATCCTCCTCAATTTTTTAACTACAAACACACATAAACAATAAATATTATGAATTTAAAACCTAAAAAACTATTCAGACTTGCCTCACTCTCATTGGCCATTGTCATCCTGGCCACGTCGTGTGGGCAGAAAAAAGGGAAGAAACAGATAAAGATGCTCTATGCCAACTGGGCCGAGGGCATTGCCATGACCCATCTGGCAAAGGTAGCACTTGAAGAGAAGGGCTACTACGTGGATATTAAAGCCATCGATCCCGGCCCCATCTACGCTTCACTGGCCAAGGGCGACGGCGATGTTTTTGTGGATGCCTGGCTGCCTCATACACACGCTGCTTATTGGGAACGCTTTGGAGATAAACTGGAAGTTATCGGCACCTCCTTTGAAGACGGCACCACCGGTTTAGTGGTTCCCCAATATGTGTCCATTAATTCCATCTCCGAGCTGAACGACCACGTAGATGAGTTCGATGGTGATATTATTGGCATTGACAGCGGTGCAGGCGTTTATGCCAACACCGAGAAAGTGATTGATGAATACGGTTTGAACTTCAACCAGGTAACATCTTCGGAGCCTGCTATGCTGGCTGCTTTGCGAAAAGCCTATAACAAACAGGAGTGGATAGTGATAACCGGTTGGAAACCCCATCTTAAGTGGTCGGATTATGATTTAAAATATCTGGAAGACCCTAAAGGAGTTTATCCCCAGGATGAGTGCAAAATTGTGACAAGGCAGGGTTTTACAAGTGAGCATCCTGAATTGACCCACTTTTTTCATAACTTTACAATCGAGGAACCACAGCTTTACGAATTAATTGGACTGGTACTGGAAAACGACGACCGCCTAAAAGTGGTAAGAGGATGGTACGAGGAGAATAAAGAGCTGGTGGACAGTTGGTGGAATTAAAAAACTAAATAAATCATGGAGGAATTAACTCTTACAACGCCTGCACTGCTCTTTTCAGCCATTTCGCTATTGTTACTGGCCTATACCAACCGCTTTCTGGCCTATGCCTCCGTGGTAAGGAGCCTTCATGAACACTTTAAACAGGACCCCACCCATATTCTGCTGGGGCAGATAAAAAACCTGCGCAAGCGGCTGGTGCTTACCCGTGCCATGCAGATACTCGGCATCACCAGCCTGCTTTTGTGCGTCCTCTGCATGTTTCTCATCTATGTGCAGTGGCGCTTCTCTGCCGAGGTAATATTTGGAATTGCCCTGCTTTTGCTCCTGGCATCTCTGGCACTCTCGGTGCGTGAGATACAAATATCGGTGAAAGCACTTGATATACAGCTGAGTGACATGGAGCACTATGAGGCGGTGTAGTGTGCTCGTTTCAGGACTTTGGCAATCGTCTCTCTCTTTTTCCTGTTGCATGGGTTGAATCCGCTTGCCGGGAACTGCTCCACAAACCAAGAAGCGGAAGCGACATTCACGCCCCTTGCACATTCTAATGTGCAGAAAGTGACAATATATGCATATTGCGATGTAAATATATTCACTACATTTGCATATTTAAATGTGCAAATATGGATGTGCTCCTTGAGAAGTCAGATAATTTGATAGAACTTATTTCGTCAAAGTTCAAACGTTACTTATACCATAGAGTGAATTGGAACAACCGGCTGAGTGGCATAAAGGGAGCCAGGGGAACCGGCAAAACGACCATGCTGTTGCAAAGGTTATATGAGATGGGGAAGCCTGCTGTTGAAGCTGCTTACTTTTCCCTCGATGACCTTTATTTCTTTTCGCATTCTTTTCTTGAGACCGCCCGCACCTTTTATAAACAGGGAGGAAAATATCTTTTCCTGGATGAGGTGCATAAATATCCCGGATGGGCTCGGGAAATAAAAAATCTGTACGACCAATATCCTGATCTTTCTATCGTTTTTAGCGGCTCATCCATCATCGATATTTCCAGAGCAGAAGCCGACCTAAGCAGAAGAGCATTAATGCATGAGCTGCATGGATTCTCATACAGGGAATATCTCGAATTTAAGAATGGAGTTGAGATGCCTGTTTTTTCTTTGGATCAGGTTTTGGAATATCCTTCAGGTGTTCGAAAACGCTTTCCATCCGATTGGCGTCCATTTAAATATTTTAATGAATATCTTTCTTACGGGTACTATCCTTTTTTTAAAGAAGACATGGCAGGATACCATCAAAGACTTTAGCAACTCATTCGAACCATTGTGGAATATGACATGGCCGAACTCCGGGATTTTGATATTCGTAACGCCAAAAAGATGTTACAATTGTTATCAATACTGGCTGAGAATGTTCCTTTTAAACCAAACCTTTCAAGTTTAGCCCGTAAAAGTCATATCCATCGTAACTCTGTGAACTCTTATTTGCATTTTCTTGAGGAAGCTCGTCTTATTAAACAACTTTATCCATCAGCCATTAGCACCGCTATTTTGCAGAAGCCAGAAAAAGTTTACCTGAACAATACTAATCTCTCTTTTGCTCTTTCAGTAGAGCAACCCGATAAAGGCAATTTGAGAGAAACCTTCTTTCAAAATCAGTTGGGTGTTTTACATCAACTTCACTATCCGGGGAAGGGCGATTTTGTGGTGGACCAGAAGTGGAACTTCGAGATTGGAGGAAAGAATAAAGGCCTGGCTCAAATAAGGGACATTGAGAACGCCTTTGTGGTGAAAGATGATATTGATTTCCCTGTAAGAAATGCAATCCCTCTATGGCTGTTTGGCTTCTTGTATTAGTTTTCAATTCATCGAACTGTCGCTCACTCTTACCCTTTTAGCCCTGGTCAGCAACAAGAATCACTCTATTTGCGAGCAAAAAACTATTCCATTTTAAAGACTATTTCGTTTCGGCAAGAAAACGATCCTTACTATCTGGTAGCGTCACAAAAATGTCAAGAACAATGCCTACCCAATTTATCAGGGGCTTGTGAGACCTGATTGACAGGAGTCCCAATGTATCAGGATGACCGTCGGTCAGGGCGGGAATAACGTAATTATTGGCGTGTTCTTTCAGTCCTATTTATACTCGTCCCAGCTCTTAATAGAAATATCCTCAATCTTCATCTTACAAAATGCATAGATAAAGGCGCTGGCCAACCTTGCATTGGTGATGAGCGGGATATTAAAATCAATGGAGTTGCGGCGAATGTAGTAACCGTTTCTCAACTCGGCCTTGGAAAGGTTTTTGGGAATGTTCACCACCAGATCAATTTTCTTTTCGCGGATGTAATCCAGTGTATTGGGATGCTTATCGGGCTCGTCGGGCCAGTGGAGCATGGTGGTTTTGATACCGTTTTCAGCAAAAAATTTGTGCGTGCCTGCCGTAGCAAAGAGGTTGTAGTTGCGTTCGGACAACATGCGGGCACTGTTGAGCATCTCCAGTTTGCTGCGCAGGGGGCCCGATGAGAAAAGTATATTCTTTTGTGGGATGCGATAACCCACGGCCAGCATCGACTGAAGCACGGCATCGTAATAGTTGTCGCCAATGCAGCCCACTTCGCCGGTGGACGACATATCCACTCCCAATACCGGATCGGCCTTGAGCAATCTGGAGAAGGAGAACTGAGGCGCCTTAATGCCCACATAGTCGAGCTCGAACAGATTCTTGCCGGGCTTTTCAACGGGCAGGCCCAGCATCACTCTGGTGGCAATATCTATCAGGTTAACCTTGAGCACCTTCGATACAAAGGGGAAACTTCTGGAAGCGCGCAGATTACACTCTATCACCTTCAGGTCGTTGTCCTTAGCCAGAAGCTGCATATTAAACGGCCCCGAGATGTTAAGTGCTTTGGCAATTTTTCTGGAAATGCGTTTCGAGCGGCGAATGGTTTCGATGTACAATTTTTGGGGTGGAAATACAATGGTGGCATCTCCCGAGTGAACGCCGGCAAATTCGATGTGCTCTGAGATGGCATAAGCAGTTAGTTCCCCGTCTCTGGCTACGGCATCTACCTCAATCTCTTTGGCTTCTTCAATAAATTCGGAAACCACCACCGGGTATTGCTTGGAAACATTGGCCGCCAGCTCCAGAAAATGTTCCAGTTCATCTTTGTTGGAAACCACGTTCATGGCAGCACCCGACAGCACATACGAAGGTCTTACCAGTACCGGGAATCCAACTTCTTCAACAAAGGTGTAGATCTCTTCTACCGTGGTGAGCTCGCTCCAACGCGGTTGGTCAATCCCCAGGTCATCAAGGAGTGAAGAGAACTTCTGGCGGTTTTCGGCACGGTCGATGTCGATAGGCGAAGTGCCCAGCACAGGCACGTTGGCACGGTGCAGTCGCATAGCCAGATTGTTGGGTATCTGGCCCCCCACCGATACCACCACGCCTTTGGGTTCTTCAAGGTCGGTGATATCGAGCACACGCTCCAGCGTAAGCTCATCAAAAAATAAGCGGTCGCAAACATCGTAGTCGGTGCTCACGGTTTCGGGGTTGTAGTTGATCATCACCGAACGAAAGCCATTGCGGTTCACCGTATCGATTGCATTTACACTGCACCAGTCAAACTCTACGCTGGAGCCAATGCGGTAAGCACCAGAACCTAAAACAATCACCGAACGATGATCCTTCTCAAACTCTACATCGTGGCTGCTGCCATTGTAGGTCATATACAGATAGTTGATCTTAGCCGGAAACTCGCCTGCCACAGTGTCAATTTGCTTCACTACCGGCAGTATCCCGCGTTCTTTGCGGTGTTGACGTACTTTTTGCATGCCCTCCTCAATCCCTTGCGGGTCGGGTTGCAAAATAAGCCGGGCAATTTGAAAGTCGGAAAAGCCCAGCTGTTTGGCCCGGAGCAGTGTTGCATCAGGCAAGGCATGAATTGCCTGATATTTGGCCAGGTTCTCCTTCAGGTCGGTAATGTTCTTAAGCTTATAGAGAAACCACCTGTCAATTTTGGTGAGATCGTGAATTTCATCAACGGTGATGCCTTGTTGAAGTGCTTCGGAGATGGCAAATATGCGGAGATCGGTGGGGTTGGCCAATTCGCGGCGAAGGTCGTTGTCGGCGAGAGGTTGATTGGCTACAAACCCGTGCATCCCCTGGCCCACCATGCGAAGCCCTTTTTGCATGGCCTCTTCAAAGGTGCGCCCTATCGACATAATTTCGCCGACGCTTTTCATGCTGGAACCTATCTGCTTCACCACGCCCGAGAATTTATTCAAATCCCAGCGGGGTATCTTGCATACTACATAGTCCAGTGCGGGCTCAAAAAAGGCAGGCGTAGTTTTGGTAACTGAGTTTTTTAGTTCAAACAGGCCATATCCCAAGCCCAGCTTGGCAGCCACAAAGGCCAGCGGGTAACCGGTGGCTTTTGAGGCCAGGGCACTGGAGCGCGACAGGCGGGCGTTGACTTCTATCACGCGGTAATCTTCGGAGTAGGGGTCGAGGGCATACTGTACGTTGCATTCGCCCACCACGCCAATGTGACGGATAATTTTAATAGCCAGTTCGCGCAGTTTGTGGTATTCCGAGCTGTTAAGCGTCTGTGAGGGAGCCACTACGATACTCTCCCCGGTATGTATGCCCAGAGGATCAAAGTTCTCCATATTGCAAACCGTGATGCAGTTATCGTAGCAGTCGCGAACCACCTCATACTCAATCTCCTTCCACCCCTTGAGAGACTCTTCCACCAAAATTTGGTTAGAGTATGAGAAGGCATTCTCAGCCCGTTGAACCAACTCCTCGTTGTTGTTACAAAACCCGCTTCCCATGCCGCCCAAGGTATAGGCTGCTCTTATGATAATGGGAAATCCCAGCTTTTCGGCCGCTTTAACGGCATCTTTTACCGAGGTTACAGCTATACTTTTAGGTGTTTTAACGTTTATCTCACCCAACTTGTTGGCAAATATCTCCCGGTCTTCGGTGTCGATGATGGCCTGAATAGGTGTTCCCAATACCTCCAGATTGTATTTTTCGAGAATGCCCTGCTCAAATAACTGAATGCCGCAATTGAGTGCAGTCTGTCCGCCAAAGGCCAAAAGAATGCCCTGGGGCTTCTCTTTTTTTATAACCTGTTCAACGAAAAAGGGAGTTACAGGTAGAAAATATATTTTATCAGCAAGCTGCTCCGAAGTTTGCACTGTGGCAATATTCGGATTAATAAGAACCGTTGTAATATCCTCCTCTTTGAGCGCTTTAAGCGCTTGCGACCCGGAATAGTCAAACTCTCCTGCTTCGCCTATCTTAAGGGCCCCGGACCCCAGAATAACAACCTTTTGTATATTCTTCTTCATCGTAAATAAATTAAATTTATGAGGGGCACATTCGCTGCAGTCCTCCGGTTTGCAAAGTTACATTATCTTTTTTAACAGCCATGATTAAGAATAAATTTCTTTGTATAATATTTCATTGGCTTCCTTTGCTCTTCTTAGCTGTATCTCTTTGTCCACTTGAGTTGGCAGAGAACAGGCCGCATTTCCACACAAAATAAAAATACAAAAAAAGAACCAACTCCTTGTGATTATTCAGAAATATGAATAAATTTGCACCTTGACATGAATAATTATTCGGTGACTTTTTTTTATGAAAAGCAAATCACAACGATGGGATGCGATCCGGGAGTTGGTAGCCAACTTTAAAGTGGGCAATCAGGAGGAGCTTCTCGAACTGTTGCAGAGCGAGGGTTTTTCAACCACGCAGGCTACCCTTTCGAGAGACCTCAAAGCGCTTAAAGTAGCTAAACAGCCTGGTGAATCGGGAGCATATATATACATGCTTCCCGATGAGGAGCTTAAAGAGGAGGTACGCGATAATGAGGATGCGTTTCCTGTGAATGCCATTGAGTCGGTAGAGTTTTCGGGCAATATGGCGGTTATCCGCACCAGGCCCGGATTTGCCAACAGCATTGCTGTGATTATAGACAGCCGGCATCCCTACGAGGTGTTGGGAACTATTGCCGGAGACGATACCATCCTGCTCATTAGCCGCGAGGGTGTCTCCCGCCCCGATATGATAAATGCATTGTCGCATTTCATGCCAGGATTAAAAAGTAAATTGATTTAATATTAAATTTAGATGGAACAGGGAATATCCATAGTTATTGCATCTTCAAAACACGTGTCATACGTGAATGTGATATTGGAAACCATTGCTGAAGCAGCAAAAGTGAGAGGAACAGGTATCGCAAAAAGAGACCCTGAGTATATCAGGAAGAAGATAGAGGAGGGGAAAGCTATTATTGCTTTAAAAGGAGAGGTGTTTGCTGGTTTTTGCTACATCGAATCATGGGACCACGAAAAGTTTGTGGCCAACTCGGGATTAATTGTAGTGGACGAATTCAGGGGACAAGGGCTCGCCAAGGCGATCAAAAGCAGGGCATTTGAACTCTCACGGAAACGCTATCCCAATGCCAAATTATTTGGGCTCACCACCGGACTGGCGGTAATGAAGATAAACTCAGAGCTGGGTTATAAGCCGGTTACCTTTTCAGAGCTCACCGATGACGATGAGTTTTGGAAGGGGTGTCAAAGTTGCGTGAATTACGACATCTTACTCCGCACCAACAGGAAGCATTGTCTCTGCACCGGCATGCTGTACGATCCTGCCAAAGAGGAAAAACCAAAACCTTTGCCGCAGAACCGGCTTAAAGTGTATGATCGCTGGTTGAGGTTTAAGAAATATGTGTTCCTGAATGGGAATAATAGTAGCAAGAAGAACGGAACGGAAAAGAACACAAAGAAGAGCAATAGAACGCTTCTTAAAATGTTTTCTGCACTGTTTGCCTAAAAGTACTTGGATATGGGCCAGATATTAAACATCCTCTATATAGGAGTAGGAATAATTTTTATAATATATGGGTTTACTAAAACCAAGAAGGTTATTAGTGCTCAACTAATTAGCAGTTAATGAAGAACAACAAAGTAGTTTTAGCTTTTAGCGGAGGGTTGGATACCTCCTATTGTGTAAAATACCTGAAAAACGAAAAAAACCTCGAGGTTTACTCGGCCATAGCCAATACCGGTGGCTTTTCGCCAGAGGAACTGGAACAAATCGAAAAAGGAGCCTATAATCTGGGTGTGACCAAGCACATCACTCTGGATGTAACCGGCTTGTACTACCGCAATTGTATCCGCTACATGGTGTACGGCAATATGCTTAAGAACAACACCTATCCGTTGTCGGTCTCTTCGGAGCGAATTTTTCAGGCACTGGCCATAGTGGATTATGCCCGTGAAATTGGCGCAGCCTACATTGCTCATGGCAGTACAGGGGCAGGAAATGACCAGATTCGGTTCGATTTAACTTTCCAGATAATTGCCCCTGAAATAGAAATCCTAACCCCCATACGTGATTTAACCCTCTCGCGAAATGAGGAGATTGATTACCTGAAAAAACATGGAGTAGAAAAGGATTGGACTAAAATGGCCTATTCTATCAATAAGGGTCTGTGGGGAACCAGCATAGGCGGAAAGGAGACGCTTACCTCTGATAAGGCACTTCCCGAAGAGGCTTATCCCAGTAAATTGCAGAAAGAAGCCGGCGAAGAGCTGGTGCTGGAATTTTCAAAGGGAGAATTAAAGGGTGTGAATGGGCAAACCTACAAAAATCCTGTGGAGGCCATCCGAAAGGTGGAAGCCATAGGTGCTGCCTATGCCATTGGGCGCGACATCCATGTGGGCGATACCATAATTGGCATTAAGGGACGTGTGGGATTCGAGGCGGCGGCCCCCATGCTCATCATCAAAGCGCACCACCTTTTGGAGAAACACACCCTTACCAAGTGGCAGTTGTACTGGAAAGAGCAGTTGGCCAATTGGTATGGTATGTTGCTGCACGAGGCTCAATATCTGGAGCCGGTGATGAGAGACATAGAAGCCTTTCTGGAGAGTTCACAAGCCAATGTGTCGGGGAAGGTGTTTCTAAAACTAATGCCCTACAGGTTTGAGTTACATGGCGTGGAGTCGTCCCACGACCTGATGAAGAGCGGACTTGGAGACTACGGCGAGGTAAACACAGGCTGGACAGGCGATGATGTAAAAGGCTTTACCAAACTCATGAGCAATTCTCTGAAAATATTTAACCACGTAAACAAGGGACAATTAAATGTTACTGATTAAAGCTGGAATAATTGGAGGCGCCGGATACACCGCCGGTGAGTTGATCCGGATTTTGTTAGGTCATCCCCGGGCAAAAATTGAATGGATTCACAGCAACAGCCATGCCGGGGCGTCTGTGTGCGATGTGCATACCGACCTCACGGGCGATACACCGCTTCGCTTTACCGGTGAACTGAACTTTGATGGAGTGGATGTGGTTTTTCTTTGTATGGGGCATGGTAAGTCGGTGCAGTTCATGAGCGACCATCGGTTGCCAGATAATCTGAAGGTGATTGACCTGAGCAACGATTTCCGGCTAAAAAAGGAGGGAAACCGCTTTGTCTATGGTCTGCCGGAGATGGTCCGGCCCCAAATAAAGGAAGCATCACTTCTGGCCAACCCCGGCTGTTTTGCAACCTCAATTCAACTGGCTTTGTTGCCCCTGGCTGCCAGCCATCTGCTCAACGAGGTGCACGTGCATGCCATAACCGGTTCTACCGGTGCCGGGCAGGCGCCTTCCGGCACCACGCATTTTAGCTGGAGAAGCAATAATGTCTCCGTTTATAAAGCTTTTGAACATCAGCATCTGGCTGAAATTCATCAGTCCATGCATGAGTTGATGCCCGGATTTAACAGCCCCATCAATCTCGTGCCCATGCGGGGCAATTTCGCCAGAGGGATTTTGGCTTCCATCTATTTAGACAGCCAGCTCTCCGAAGATGAGGCGGTAAATCTGTTCCAAAAGTTCTATTCCACCCATCCTTTTGTAACCCTGTCGGAGCGGCCGGTAGATATTAAACAGGTGGTGAATACCAACAAATGCCTGTTACATCTGAAAAAACATGGTGACAAATTGCACATCATAAGTGTTATCGATAATCTTACCAAAGGTGCTTCGGGACAAGCCGTGCAAAATATGAACCTGATGTTTGGCCTGGACGAAACCGAAGGGCTGCATTTAAAGCCGGTGGGATTTTGATGGGGAGAGAGGGGGGAGCCTCCCCCTAACCCCTCCGAAGGAGGGGGAATAAAGAAGATGAGAAAGGTTGAATGGAGACTAATGAAAATAGTTGGAAGACACCTGCCTGCCGACTGCAGGAAGGGCAGGGAAGAGAGAAGGAAAAGGCTCAAAGTTGAAAGCTCAAAAGGTGGAAGACGGGAGACGGGAGACGAAAGCGATGCGTTGAGCGAAGCCGAAACGACAGAAGCGGGAGGCACGAAACGGAAAGCTTGAAAGTGGAAGAGAAAAAACCGGAACCCAAAACCCTGAACTCCAAACCCTCAACTCAGAACCTCAAACTCTGAACTCTGAACCCCAAACCCTGTACAGACCCACAATTTGTGCCTGCCTACCCTGCCTATTGGCAGGCGGGCAGAAGGCAGGTGTCTCTATCCTATAAATTCGAAAAACATGAAACTGTTCGACGTTTACCCCCTTATGGATATCACCCCTGTTTCAGCCTTGGGGTGTTACATTACCGACAGGGAGGGCGAAAAATATTTGGACCTGTATGGTGGACATGCAGTCATCTCCATCGGCCATTCGCATCCGCATTATGTTAAGAAGCTGTATGAGCAATTGAGCCGTATTGGTTTCTATTCCAATTCAGTCATCAACCCGCTGCAGACTCAACTGGCTGAGAAGCTGGGAGAGATGTCGGGATTGAACGATTATCAGCTTTTCCTGTGCAATTCGGGCGCCGAAGCCAACGAAAACGCCCTTAAGCTGGCCTCCTTTACTAACGGAAAACAGCGCATCATTGCTTTTGGCAAAGCTTTCCACGGGCGTACTTCGATGGCTGTGGGAGCAACGGATAATCCTGCCATTCAGGCGCCTATCAATCAAAATCACCAGGTGACCTTTGTGCCTTTGAACGATTCGCGGGCAGTAGAGGTTGAATTGAAAAAAGGGAATGTTTGTGCCGTCATTGTCGAGGGCATTCAGGGTGTAGGCGGTGTACGCGTTGCCGAGACCGGATTTCTCAAGGATGTTGAAAAACTGTGTCGCCAACACAACGCGCTTTTAATAATGGATGAGATTCAGTCGGGTTACGGACGCAGTGGTCGTTTTTTTGCATTTCAGGAGGCTGGTATCCGCCCCGATTTAATAACCACCGCTAAAGGTATGGGCAACGGATTTCCCATTGGTGCGGTGATGATAGCGCCCCACATCAGCCCGCGACACGGAATGTTAGGCACCACTTTTGGAGGCAATTATCTGGCCTGTGCAGCTGCCCTGGCCGTGCTGGAAGTGATGGAAAAGGAGGAGCTCATTGAAAACGCCCGGGATACGGGCGCTTACCTTTTAGCGAAACTCAAGGAGGTTAAAGGCATCAAAGAGGTAAGAGGCCGCGGTTTGATGATAGGGATAGAGTTTGACCATGAAGTGAGTTCCATGCGAAAGGCATTGTTGCAGAAGAAGAAAATTTTTACCGGTCTATCCTCCACCAACGTCATCCGGCTGCTGCCGCCGCTTACGCTTACCCGGCAAATGGCCGATACCTTTGTAAAGGCTTTAGCCGAGGTGCTGGAAGACAACTAAATAAAATAAAGTGATGATAAAAAAAATAGCCATCATAGGAGGTGGAAATCTGGGAACCGCTATTGCCCATGGACTTAAAAATGGAACTTCACCCTTCAGCGGAGAGCTGGTGGTGACCCGTCGCCGCGTGCAACTTATCCAATCGCTCCAACAGGAGGGCATTCGTGTAACCACTGATAACACAGAGGCAGTGACAGGTGCCGGTATTGTATTTCTGGCCGTAAAACCTTTTCAGTTAAAGGAGGTGATAGAAGAGATTTCGCCTGCCCTTTCGGCCGATGCCATTCTGGTGTCATTGGCCACGGGCGTAAGCGCTCAAAAGATATCGCAAATGGCCGGAGAGCGCAAAAGCATATTCAGAGCCATGCCCAATACGGCCATCTCAATAGGTGAGTCCATGACCTGTATCTCAAATTATGAAACTACACCTGAGCAGGACGGGGTGGTAACAGCTTTGTTTGAAGGCATGGGGAAAGTTCAGTTTATTCCCGAGGAGCTCATGGCATCGGCAACCGTGCTGGCGGCCTGTGGAATCGCTTTTGCCCTGCGATTTATCCGGGCAGCTACCCAGGGCGGTGTGGAGATAGGATTCGGTTCCGATTTGGCCTTGAGTATTGCCTCTCAAACGGTGAAAGGCGCTGCCGAACTACTCATAAGAGGAGAAACGCATCCCGAATTTGAAATTGACAAGGTTACTACGCCACGCGGAATCACCATATCTGGATTGAACGAGATGGAACACCGGGGGTTCAGTTCTTCGCTCATTAAAGGGTTAATGGCCTCATACCGGAAAATTGAAAATGGCGGAAAATAATACTGCAGAAATCTAACAATCAATGCCGAAATATCAAACCATAACTGTTAAGGTTGGCTCAAACGTACTTGCGCAAAAAGATGGAACGTTGAACCATCAGCGCATTGCACATCTCACTTCCCAAATTGCCGGATTGCACCGGCAGGGAATTGGTGTTATCCTGGTCTCGTCGGGTGCTGTGGCAGCAGGACGAAGCATGGTGCCCAAACTGCCCTTTAAGGATAGAGTCTCCGAGCGGCAACTCCTCTCTGCAGTTGGACAGGTAAAATTGCTTAACACCTACTCACAATTATTTGATCAGCACGGCATATCATGTGCTCAGGTGTTGGTAACCAAAGAGGACTTTCGCACCCGTGAGCACTATCTGAATATGAAAAACTGCCTGTCGGTTTTATTGACCCACGGCATTGTCCCCATCATCAACGAAAATGATGCCGTTTCGGTAACAGCTCTCATGTTTACCGACAACGATGAGCTGGCCGGGCTGGTGGCTGCTATGATGAATACCGATGCTCTCTTCATTCTTACCAATGTGGATGGTATTTTCGATAAAAATCCCGCCGATCCGGATGCCCGGCTCATTACCTCGGTAAACGGAGAACAGGATAATCTTAGTGCCTACATCTCTACGACCAAAAGCGATTTTGGACGGGGTGGAATGCTCACCAAGTGTCGTGTGGCACAAAAAACAGGTGCATCGGGTATCGCGGTGCATATTGCCAACGGTAATCGTGATAATATTATCGAAAAATTGGTGCACGACCCCGATGGGGTGGAACATACCTGCTTTAAGCCCAATCGTTTGCAACCTGCCATAAAAAAATGGATGGCACACGCCGAAGGGTTTGCAAAAGCAGAAGTTTATATTAACGACGGCGCCAAAAGTGCACTCATAGGCCCTAAGGCCAGCAGTCTTTTGTTGGCAGGTGTCACCTCCATGCAGGGTGATTTCAAAAAAGGTGATATCTTGCAGATTAAAGACAGCAACCATCATATTATTGGCATTGGGCGGGCTCAGTACGATAAAGCAATGGCCGACAGGCATCTGGCAGATAAAAAATACAAACCACTCATCCATTACGATTACTTGTTTGTTTACCCGGAGACATTATAGTTATTCGCTATATTTAATTGCCTCCACTAATGCCTGGTGCCTGGTGCCTAATATAATTCCCAACGCACATGACCAATCTTGAACAGTTTAAAAAAGCCAAAGAGGCGGCCCGCTTAATGGTTCGCCTGGATGAGGAGACCATCCGCTCGGTACTTCTGGAACTGGCCGACAACATGGTAGCACAATCGGCTCTGTTGCTGAGTGCCAACCAAAAGGATTTGAAACGCATGCCGGAATCCGATCCGCGCTACGACCGATTATTGCTCACCCGTGAACGGATAGAAGACATTGCCGCCGACGTGCGTAAGGTTGCTGCTCTGCCCTCTCCACTCCATCAGGTTATGGAAGAATGGAAAATGCCTTCGGGGCTGAGTCTTAAAAAGGTGCGGGTGGCATTGGGGGTGGTGGGCGTTATTTACGAAGCACGGCCCAATGTCACTTTTGATGTGTTTACCCTGTGCTTTAAGTCGGGCAATGTGTCGGTACTAAAGGGCGGACAGGATGCCTGGCACTCCAATCTGGCTGCGGTAAGCATAATCCGGGAGTGCCTGGCCGGCCACTCCGTCTCTTCGGAAGTCATCCAGTTGTTACCTCCCGACCGGGAGGCGGCGCGGGACCTGATGCATGCCACCGGGTACGTGGATATATTAATTCCCCGCGGTTCGCAGGGGCTTATCCAATCGGTTCGCGAAGAGTCGCGCATCCCGGTAATTGAAACCGGAGCGGGTATCGTACACACCTATTTTGATGCCTCGGGTGACCCCGATGTGGGCAAAAAGGTGATATATAACGCCAAAACACGGCGGGTAAGCGTTTGCAACTCCCTCGACTGCCTGATAGTACACACAGATGCGCTACCGGCATTACCCGTTCTGGTGGCTGCCCTGGCCATGAAGGAGGTGGTTATTGAGGCCGACGAGCCGGCATTTAAGGTATTGAAAGGGCACTATCCCGCGCCTCTGTTAAAGGCAGCAGATGAGGACTCCTTCGGCACCGAATTTCTGGACTACCGGATGGCTATAAAAACCGTGAAGGATATGGAGGAGGCACTGCAACACATCAGCAGGTTCAGCTCCATGCACAGTGAAGCGATCATTGCGGAGAACCCCGACGCCATCTCCCGCTTCTTTAACGAGGTAGATGCTGCCGCTGTCTATGCCAATACCTCAACCGCCTTCACCGACGGGGCTCAGTTTGGCCTGGGCGCCGAGATAGGCATCAGCACACAAAAGTTACATGCCAGAGGGCCTATGGGACTAAAAGAGTTGACCAGCTACAAGTGGCTTATCCAAAGCCATGGGGCCACCCGCCCCGGCGAAGAGTCCTCTCCGTTTGACGATAAATGTTGCTGACAAAATATCCCGTGGCGCATAATAAATAAAGAACTTAACACCTTATAATATGAGAAGATTTCTAAAACCCAGCGATATAGGCGATTTAAGACAGGCGTTAACCGATGCCGCCGAAGTAAAACAAAATCCATTTGGCTTTCAACACCTGGGAAAGAACAAAACAGCTGTACTCATCTTTTTTAATTCCAGCTTGCGCACCCGTTTGAGCACCCAGCGGGCAGCCACCAACCTGGGCATGAATGTGATTGTACTGGACGTGAATAAAGATGGATGGAAACTGGAAACGGAGACAGGCGTAATTATGGACGGCGATAAACCGGAACACATTCGTGAAGCAGTTCCTGTAATTGGGCAGTATGCCGATATTATCGGGGTGCGCTCATTTGCCAGATTTGAGGATAAGGAGGAGGATTACAGCGAGCGCCTGCTTAATCAGTTCATCGAGCTTTCGGGTGTTCCCGTGGTGAGCATGGAATCCGCCACCCGCCATCCGCTCCAGGCCTTTGCCGACTTAATAACCATTGAAGAGTACAAGAAAACTTCGCGCCCCAGGGTAGTGCTCACATGGGCACCTCATCCACGGGCACTGCCACAGGCCGTTCCCAACTCTTTTGTGGAGTGGATGAAACTGGCCGATGTGGAACTCACGGTAACTCATCCTAAGGGTTACGAGTTGGCACCCGAATTTTCGAAAGGGGTGAAAGTGGAGTACAACCAGAAGAAAGCCTTCGAAGGGGCAGACTTTATCTACGCTAAAAGCTGGGCCAGCTTTTCACAATACGGCAAGGTGCTATCTACCGACCGCAGCTGGATGGTAGATGAAGCTAAGATGGCGCTCACCAACCAGGGTAAGTTTATGCACTGCCTGCCCGTGAGGCGCAACATGATTGTCTCCGATACCGTGATTGAAAGCAAGGCCTCCATTGTAGTGCCCCAAGCCGCCAACCGTGTGGTTTCCGCCCAATTGGTTTTGAAACGAATGTTAGAGCAGATTAGGGATTAACGGCCCCTTATAAAGTCACCGGGCGGCAGGCAGGCATCATTCCAACCTTCCATCCCCACATCATCACATCACCACATCACCAAATCATCACATCACCAAATCAGCACATCATCAAATCACCACATCACCAAATCACCACATCAGCACATCACCACATCATCAAATCATCACATCAACAAATCCTCACATCATGAATCTATCAAGACGAAATTTCCTGCTTAAATCAACCGCCGGAGCAGCCGCCATGGCGTCCATCCCGGCCATTGTATCTTCCTGCATGCCGCGTGACGGAAAAAGCACCGGAGCAAAATACGAACTCCTCCAAAAAGGAGATACCGTGCTGTTTCAGGGCGACTCCATTACCGATGCCGGCCGCGAAAAACAAAATGAACTTCCCAACAACCCGGCTTCTTTTGGTTCGGGTTATGCTTTTTTAGCTGCCTCGGTTTTATTAGGCACACTGCCCGAAAAGAATTTAACCATCTATAACCGGGGAATCAGTGGTAACAAAGTGTTTCAGTTGGCCGAACGCTGGCAAAAAGATGCTTTAGACCTGAAACCTAACCTTTTGAGCATCTTAATTGGCGTAAACGATTACTGGCACACGCGGGACGGAAACTACGACGGCACCGTTGAGGTTTACGAAAATGATTTTCGGGATTTGCTCAAACACACCAAAGAAAAGCTGCCCCAGGCGAAACTGATTATTTGTGAACCCTTCTATGTGCTAAACACATCGGCGGTGGATGAATCCTGGGTGGAGCCCATGAAACAATACCAGGCTTCGGCAAAGAGGATGGCGGATGAATTTGACACCATTTGGGTGCCATTCCAGGCGGCTTTCGATGAGGCCGTGAAACATGCACCGGCTACCTATTGGACCAATGATGGTGTGCATCCTGCCATGCCCGGTGCAGAATTGATGGCCCAAACCTGGCTGAGAGCGATTGGAGGATGATGACTAAAAACGAGCTCACCATCATAAAGGCAGGCGGTAAAGTGGTTGAGGAGCCGGAGACACTGAAGGCTTTTTTAGATGATTTTGCCGGGCTTACCGGCTTCAAGCTACTGGTGCATGGGGGCGGACGCTCGGCTACCGCCCTGGCTGCCCGCCTGGGTATTGAAACCCAAATGGTCGAGGGCCGCCGGGTCACGGATGCCTCCATGCTGGAGGTGGTGACTATGGTTTACGGGGGCCTGGTGAATAAGAGTGTGGTAGCCGGACTTCAGGCGCGAAAGATGAACGCGCTGGGTTTAACCGGTGCCGACCTCAACCTGATATTGGCCCATAAACGAACCGGCACTGCCGTCGACTATGGGTTCGTGGGAGATGTGGATTCGGTGCAGAGTAGTGAGATAACCAATCTTATCCGCCGGAACGTGGTGCCCGTGGTGGCGCCGCTAACACATGATGGGGCCGGTCAGCTGCTCAATACCAATGCCGATACAATGGCTTCGGCACTGGCCGTGGCGCTTGCGGCCGACTTTAAGGTGCGTTTGATCTATTGCTTCGAGAAACCGGGTGTACTGACCAATCCTGAGGATGATGCTTCAGTGATTCCCCGGCTTACCTACACCCTGTTTCAGAAACACCTTAAAGCAGGCATTATCAGCGAAGGGATGGTGCCCAAGCTCCACAATGGCTTTGATGCCTTAAAAGGGGGCGCCTCTTCGGTAATCATCACCAATATCGCCGGCCTTACCGAATCGGGGCGCGGAACTGCCCTGGTGATATAACATTTTAATTTTATGCAACAACATCCCTATACCAATCAATCCATTGAGCTCCTGAAGCAAATGATTGCTGTCCCTTCTTTAAGTCACGAAGAGGAACAGGTGGCCGACCTTCTGTTCACCTTTTTATCAGAAAAAGGTCTTCAACCCAATCGGCGGGGAAACAATATATGGGCGCATCATAAGGGGAACCAAAAGGGAAGGCCCACCATTCTGCTAAATTCGCACATCGATACCGTGAGGCCGGCCAACGGATGGGCAAGTGATCCCTACTTGCCGGTGGTTGATGATGAGCGTATTACCGGACTGGGCAGCAACGATGCAGGGGCTTCGGTGGTCGCTTTGCTGGCCGCCTTCCGGCTCTTGAACGAAAAAATGCAGCCCTGCAATTTTATCTTTGCAGCCACGGCCGAAGAGGAGATTTCGGGACAGAATGGTATTGCAGCAATCCTGGAAGAGTTGGGCCCTATTCAACTTGGGGTTGTGGGAGAGCCCACCGGTATGCACATGGCCGTAGCTGAGAAAGGGTTGCTGGTAATCGATGGTTTGGTGAAAGGCAAAACCGGACACGCAGCCCGCGAGGAAGGAGAGAATGCCATCTATAAAGCTCTTCCTATCATCGATTGGTTCAGGAATTTCCGTTTTCCGCTGAAGTCCGATTTTCTGGGGCCCGTAAAGATGACCGTGACAGGGATAGAAGCCGGAACCCAGCACAACGTGGTGCCCGATGCCTGCCGGTTTGTGGTGGATGTGAGAGTGAATGAGCACTATACCAATGCCGGCCTGTTTACTCTGATTAAAGAGCAGGTGAATTGTGACCTCGAAGCACGATCGTTTCGCTTAAACAGCTCCTCCATCAGCGTTGACCACCCCATTGTGAAACGTGGCGAAGCGCTGGGGCGAAAAAGGTTTGGCTCACCTACCACCTCCGACCAGGCACGCATGCCATTTCCTTCTGTTAAGATTGGCCCGGGCGATTCGGCCCGCTCCCACACCCCAAACGAGTACATTTTGATGAGCGAAATAAGCCAAGGGGTTGACATCTATTTTAAATTACTCAACCAGTTGAATATTAATTCAGATTGAAGTTAATTTGAATGTATAATTAGTTTTACCACTATTTGAGTAATGAATATTAAAGAAACGGGTTATTTTTGTGACGTTTTCGTTTTTACATAGTTGAGTTTTGAATGAATTATAAAATTTAGGATTTTCAGTTATTGAATAACATTCAATTTGCACCTCCTGTCATCCTGGAAGATACTCTGTACCGTTTTTCCTACCTGCCGGACAGGCGGGTATCGAAACAAGGTTCTTTCGAACACCTTTAATATCAATTCGCCGATGAGAAAAATACCGATAAAAAACAAACCTGCCTGCCGGCAGGCAGGTAATTATAGTGAGATGAAACTCTGGGACAAAGGCACAGCCATCAATAAAAAAATAGAATCCTTCACCATCGGGCAGGACAGGGAGCTTGATTTGTTCCTGGCTCCATACGATATAATGGGCACCATGGCACACATCGCTATGCTTGAGACGATTGATTTGTTGAGCAAAGAGGAGTTGGTGCTTTTGACGACAGAATTGAAACTGCTGTATAAAGATGCAGTTTCAGGTGCTTTTGTGATTGAAGAGGGCATTGAAGACGTGCACTCGCAGGTTGAGCTGGAATTGACAAGGGTTTTGGGCGATGTGGGAAAAAAGGTGCACAGCGGCCGATCGCGTAACGATCAGGTCTTGCTTGACTTGAAGCTATTTGCCCGTCAAAAAATTATGGAGGTGGCCAATGGCGTACAGGAGCTGTTTAAGGTGCTGCAACAGCGAAGCGAAGCGCATAAGAACGATTTGCTGCCGGGTTACACCCATCTTCAGGTGGCCATGCCCTCCTCCTTTGGACTTTGGTTTGGTGCCTATGCCGAAAGCCTTACCGACGATATGCACTTTCTATTGGCTGCCTGGCGTATTGTAAATCAAAATCCGTTGGGTGCTGCCGCCGGATATGGCAGCTCCTTTCCCATCAATCGCCTGCTGACTTCCGACCTTTTGGGCTTCGACGACTTGAGCTATAACGTGGTGAATGCTCAGATGGGACGTGGGAAAATGGAGCGCGGTGTAACTATGGCACTCTCAGCCCTGGCCGGAACAGTAGGCCGGCTGGCTGTGGATGCCTGTCTTTTTATGAGCCAAAACTTTGGTTTTATCGGGCTTCCCGATGCCTTTACCACCGGCTCAAGCATTATGCCGCATAAAAAAAATCCCGATGTATTTGAATTGATACGGGGTCGTTGTAATAAGTTAACCGGATTGCCCCAGCAGATAGCATTGATTACCGGAAATTTACCTTCGGGATATTTTCGCGACCTGCAAATTATCAAAGAGCTCTTTATACCGGCTTTTGATGAATTGCTCAGCTGCCTGGAGCTTATGACTTTGGCAGTTGGTCAAATAGAGGTGAAGAAGGACATTATGGACAGCGAACTTTATAAATTTGCTTTTAGTGTGGAAGAGGTCAATCGCCTTGTTTTAGAGGGTATGCCCTTCAGGGATGCCTACCGGCAGGTGGGGTTTGATATTGAAGCCGGGAATTTTCAGCCTTCGCGTGAAATTGAACACACCCACGCCGGAAGCATAGGCAACCTGTGCAACCCTCAGATAAAGGAGAAGATGGAAAGGGTAATCAGCCAGTTCTCTTTCGACAAAATGCAAAAGGCGACCAAAGAATTAGTTACTTGAGTCAACTCTGATAAGTAAAATATCCCTGGAGCTTCCCACAAGTACATCGCACTGAAGGAGCGGGGAAGGATAGAATAAGATTTATTAAATTTGGCGCGTGGAACCCACGGATAATTTTGCAAAACCTGCCTCCCATCGGTTGCCATGCGCCTACGCTGAAGCTTCAGTGCATTGGCATAAAGCTTTAGCTCGCACCTTCGAAGACCGAAGGGTTGCGAAGCGCAAGCGTAAGGCTTGCCAAGGGTGATGCAGGCAAAGCAGAGAGGAATCAATAGACAAATAACAAAGAAAAATTATGACCGAATTAAAGGAGATCAGACTGGTATTGGAAGACGGTACAGTTTTTTACGGAAAATCATTTGGATATCATAAATCGGTAGCTGGTGAGGTGGTTTTTAACACCGCCATGGCAGGCTATCCCGAAAGTCTTACCGACCCGTCGTATGAAGGACAGATATTGGTCTCTACTTATCCTTTGGTGGGAAACTACGGCGTTCCGCGCGACGACCGGGAGTATGGAATTCCCATGTACTATGAATCCGACCGCATTCATATCTCGGCATTTGTAATATCTGATTACTCCGTGGAGTACAGTCACTGGAATGCCAAAGGAAGTCTCTCCGACTGGCTGAAGGAGAATCGGGTACCGGGCATTTATGGCATAGATACCCGCCAGCTAACCAAACTGTTGCGCGACAAAGGTTCGATGCTGGGAAAGATTGAAGTGGACAATGAGGAGATTGACTTTTACGACCCAAATCAGGACAACCTGGTAGAGCGGGTAAGTGTGAAAAAGAGAGAAAGTTACGGATCGGGTAAATATAAAGTGGTACTGGTGGATACCGGAGGAAAATACAACATCATTCGTTGTTTACTGAAACGGGATGTGCAGGTCAATGTGGTTCCCTGGGATTACGACTTTACAGGCGATGAATATGATGGCATTATGCTGACCAACGGTCCCGGCGATCCGCAGAAGTGTCAGGCCACTATCAAAAATATACGCAAGGTTCTTGCCACGGGGAATAAACCCATCTTTGGAATTTGCCTGGGCAACCAATTATTGGGTATTGCGGCCGGCGGTTCCACACGAAAGCTAAAATACGGCCATCGTGCACACAACCATCCGGTGATGAAAGTGGGCACCGACCATTGCTACGTTACCAGCCAGAATCACGGTTTTGTGCTTGACACCGACTCTCTGGGGGATGAGTGGGAACCCATGTTTGTAAATATTAACGACCATACAAACGAAGGCATCCGGCACAAAACCAGGCCCATCTTTTCTACGCAGTTTCACCCCGAAGCCTCCAGCGGTCCCACCGACACTGAATTCCTTTTCGATGACTTCGTGAAAATGATAAAACAGTCGGTGAGTAAAGGGTGATGAGGGTCATTCCGAACCGGCAGCTGCCGGTGAAATAACCTCTGACTGTAGTTCCGACTCTGTTTCCTGCCCCTGATTTTGCATTTTTTCAAAATAGTTAATGGCAATCAACACCAACCGGTAGCTGACATAAACGGAAATTATCCAGAATGAGTACCACATTATTGCACCAAGATGTGTCATGTCTCAATATTTTAAAGAGTTTTGGTATGCAGTTGAAGGTAATTGAAGGCTATAAATCAATCGATGCAGGGTTTAAATTCTCCTTTTCAATATCTTTAAAGTACTTGTAGGTGCCTACCCTGAGCTCATTAGTGGCATCTTCGTCGCAAACAATAATTCCTTTGCGATGCATTTGAAGCGCACTGATAGTCCACATGTGATTGATACCCTCTTCAACCGCGTGACGCAGGGCTCTGGCTTTGTTGTGTCCGTTTACGATGATGAGTACCTCCCTGGCATCCATCACGGTGCCCACACCTACAGTAATAGCGATGGAGGGAACCTTAGCGGGATCGTTTCCAAAGAAGCGGGAGTTGGCAATTTTGGTATCCACCGTCAGGGTTTTGATGCGCGTGCGTGAGTTGAGTGACGAGGCAGGTTCGTTAAATGCCAGGTGACCGTCGGGGCCTACGCCTCCCATAAAAAGGTCGATACCGCCCGCCTCTTTAATTTTTTTCTCATAGTTTTCACATTCTCTTTCGTGATCATCGGTATTGCCGTTGGGCAGATTGGTATTTTCGGCTTTAATATCGATGTGGCTGAAAAAGTTTTCCCACATAAAAGTATGATAGCTTTGTGCGTGGTCGCGCGGTAGGCCTATATACTCGTCCATATTAAAGGTTACCACATTCTTAAAAGAAACTTTTCCCTCCCTATTCAGTTGAATCAGCTCCTTATAGGTGCCTAAAGGGGAGGAGCCAGTGGGCAAACCAAGCACAAATGGACTTTTACCGTTGTGCTGATTGATCTTGCGGGCAATATATCTGGCTGCCCATTGCGAAACGGTCGAATAATCGGGCTCGATAATTAAGCGCATAATGTTATAGTGTTTTTATGATTATTTTCTAAACCCAGCTCCTCTCTCCTTTAGAGAGGTGGAGGAGCCTGCTTAGGGTTTCCTAAAGGTCACAAATTTTATCTGCACACGCGGAGTGAGCTCACCCTCAGCGGCATTTTCGTCGTTCATCAGCACCACCCGCCGGGCATCCGATCGGGGGTTTGACGGGGCCAGAATAAAGGGGCCTTGTGTTTCGCTGCTGCCATTTACCAGCTTGTGGAAAAATTCTTCATAGGTAAAGGTGGAGTCCTGGGGGTTGAATACAGTGGTCATATTCATTCTAAACTGATACTCATGTGTGGTGGGGTTATAGGTGCCTCCCAGAAACCAGGGACTTTTGGGCTCACTGGTGCTACCCGTAAAGTAGGCAGGCTCTTCCAGTGCTCCGTTGTTGTCGATTGTGTATATTTTCAAGACCTCCGGCACAGGTGAATAGAAGGTGGTATCGTTATTTTGCAAAGCTGAATCCACCTTGAAATATAGGTCCACGGCACTGATGCCAAAAAAGGTTTCATCTGTATTGTGAGCATCGAGTCGCTGTTTCCAAACGTCAAAGTCCACAGGGCCGCCTGCTGATTTTCTAAGATCGAACGTCACATAACTTCCAGCCATGCCCTGAGCCACCAACTTGTCGGGTTTGGAGCTGGAGAAATCGATCGCGTCCATATGATCGTGCTCAAAGCGGTTGATGCGCACACACTCGCGGTTGATGGGAAAAACGTAACCTGTTTCAATGGTGTCGGTTACAACATTTTCAGCGTCTCTTTTGTAGTAATGGTAATAAAGCTTCAGGTCGGATGCCTGACTCAGCAGGTCAATGTTGACCAGTGAACCGGTATTGGGCCCCTCGGTATCCAGCGGTTCGGCCTCCACAAAAAGTCCGGGGAAGGCCAGCTGGAAAGCCTCTTTGGACTCCAGTACCTCCTTTGGAAAATTGAAAAACTCATCGGTGGTGGCCTGGTCCAGCTTTATATTCCATTTGTGGGTGTATCGTGCGATGTCCCAAACAGAGTCGGTTTGTTGGTCCCAGGCGCTGCTTATGCGCTGGCCGATAGGTTCGGGGTCATAGAGGCCTTCAACAGCCATGTTGGAGTAATAATCCTCGTCGAGCGACAAAGGGGCGTTGAACTTATAGACCTTTATGTTGTGGCGTGCATCTTTGTTACCGGTCCACCAGTTGCGTGAGTAAGAAAGCGACAGCACCAGTGAATCCACCACATAGTCCTCATTTCTCTTAAAGGTATCCACCGCAGAACTAAGGGTCACCTGGGTGATAAACGAAGCCGCGGTTTTTCCTGTGATCAAATCGTTAACGGAGCCGATAATGGCATAAGCAGGGTCGTTGGACTTAATAAATTCAGGATTAAAATTTTGAGCGCCAAAATATCTTGATGAGTCAGCTCCTGTAAACAGGTCCTGGGGAGGAAGTATATCAAGCCCTAAGGTGCCAATCTCATTGGTGCAGCCTCCTGTTATAATTGTTAAACCAATAATTACAGGCATTAAATGCAGCAGCATTCTTCTTTTTATCATATAGTATTGTTATAAGCGTTTTTTGTTTGCCTGTCAGAGTGTGTCGTAAAACTCGTTATAGGCATCAATGTAGGTTTCTTCGGGCTGATAGCCAAGGAATGGTTTGCCCGAAGCTTTAACATATTCCTCCAATTCGGGATCAATCTTTTCCACTCCCTGGATGATGCCATCGGAGAAATCAATGGCCTGTTTGTTGATATTGATATAGTTGGGGATGGCTAATTTCTTCAGGTCCTTGTCCCTTATCCCCTCCATCATCACTTTCTTCTTCAAATCACTATTCAAAGGTTCTTTAAAAGAGTCGTCATAAATAGAGTACACTACCTTGGCATTGGCAAAATAGGGATCCTCGTTGAGGGTTCGCTTTATAAGCAACGGGGCCATTGCTGTAAACCAACCCTGGCAATGCACAATGTCCGGAGCCCATCTTAATTTTTTAGTGGTTTCAAGCACTCCCCGGGCAAAAAACACTATGCGCTCGTCATTGTCGTCAAACTCCTTGCCATCCTCATCTGCCACGGTGCATTTCCTCGAAAAATAATCTTCATTGTCAATAAAATAGACCTGCATCCGGGCAGCCTGTATTGAGGCCACTTTAATAATCAACGGATGGTCGGTGTCGTTGATAATCAAATTCATTCCCGACAGGCGAATCACTTCGTGCAGCTGGTTGCGGCGTTCGTTGATATTTCCAAACCGGGGCATGAATGTCCTGATTTCTTTACCTTTTTCCTGAATGCCTTGCGGAAGATTCCGGCCAGTGACCGACATGGGTGTTTCGGGAAGATAGGGTGTTATTTCCTGTGAGATAAATAAAACCTTGTTCTTTTCCATTTTTTTGAGATACTTTAAAATAATCAGCATGCAAAAGTACTAAAAATATGCATCTAAAACAAAGAGAGATAACAAGGGATAGGCGTAATATCCAAGACAAAAGCGATAGCAGCATAAGCTGTGAGCAGGTTGCTTATACTTTTATTTAACCCGATTCGCTCATAAATTAATCAGGTTAAAGCTTTTCAATTTTTTCGGTGCCATTTATTTTTTTTACTTTACGCCGTTTTTTGAAATTCATTTTAAAAATATGGAATTGATTGAGACTGCTGAAACCTTTCGTTCACGTGCGCAACAACTGCGAAAGGCCGGTAAAATTATTGGATTTGTACCCACGATGGGCGCTCTGCACCAGGGACATCTCTCATTGGTAGAGCTTGCCGCCGGCAGCTGCGATGTAGTAGTGGTCAGCATATTCGTAAATCCTACCCAGTTTAACGATACTGCCGACCTGGAGCGTTATCCGCGTGATTTAGAGAAGGACCAGGCGCTTCTGTCCCGCACCAGATGTGAACTTCTTTTTGTGCCATCTGTTAAAGAGATATACCCCAAACCCGACAAAAGAGTCTTTGATTTTGGATCGTTGGACAAAGTGATGGAGGGAAAGTACCGACCGGGGCATTTTAATGGAGTGGCACAGGTGGTGAGCCGGTTATTTGAGATAGTTCGGCCACATAAGGCATTTTTTGGAGAAAAAGATTTTCAACAGTTGGCCATCATCCGGGCTATGGTGCATCACCTGAATATGGATGTGCAAATAGTGGCAGCCCCCATAGTTCGTGAGTCGGACGGGTTAGCCATGAGCTCCCGGAATGCCACCTTAAGCGCTCCGCATCGAAAAAGTGCCCCACTCATTGCAGATACTTTGTTTAAATCTCGTAACTTTGCAGCCTCTAACAGTATTGAAGCTACCAGAAACGAGGTGATGAAACGAATCAACCAAGACCCCAATCTGGAGGTGGAGTACTTTGAAATTGTAGATGGACTTTCACTCAGGGGAGTTGACTCCTGGCAGGAAAGTGACTATATTGTAGGATGTATTGCGGTATTTGCCGGAAAAGTCCGATTAATAGATAATGTGGTTTACAAATCGCGTTGACATGAACATTGAGGTTGTAAAATCGAAATTACACAACGTTACAGTTACCGAGGCCAATCTTAGTTATGTGGGCAGTATTACCATTGATGAAGCATTGATGGAGGCCGCCAACATTATTGAGAATGAGAAGGTACAGGTGGTTAACAACAATAACGGTGAGCGCCTCGACACTTACGTAATCAAGGGTGAGCGCGGCTCGGGTGTGATTTGCCTGAATGGCGCTGCAGCCCGTAAGGTGGCTGTGGGTGATGTGGTGATCATCATCACCTACGCTTCAATGCCTTTTGAAGAGGCTAAACAATTCAAACCCATCTTTGTATTTCCCGATACCGGAAGCAATAAGCTTATCTAACCGGCTTTACCAATTGGGTTCCTTTTGCATCATTAAAAAGTGGATGAAGATTCTTCCAATCCCTTTTTCCCGTAAAATGCATGTTAAATATGTAGCTATAAGAGAAATTGGCCGAATAGTGGGTGGTATGTCTTCGCTGGGCCTCATTGTTAATCATAGCAAGGCTCAGATTGAAGTTATGTTTCTTTTTTAAAGAGTGGCCCCTTGTAAGTCGAAGATTCAGGATATTGGCTAGGGTGCCGTCACTATTGAAGGGTATCCGCCCGAGCAAATGCGCATTACTGAAGTAAACTTTTATCAATAAATTGCGGCAAAAGTTCTTTGAAATTTACGGTCGGTGTAATGTGGATGTTTTCCAACAGATTGCTATCTATCTCCCCCATTCCATTGGTGAGATAGTTCTGCAGACTGGTCCATCGGTTTTTGCAATACTCAAAAGCTTTACCCAGGGGACTCTCTGGCATTACAGATGCTTTGTGCATGTTGATATATGCCCCTGTTTCATTAATCACTGGCAGAGATTTTTCCAGTCTCAGGGTATGCCTTTGCTGGTAGGATAGATTTTCATCTCGTGCGATGGCCCCGATGGCATAAAGAATCTGTATGAGACTAAGTACAATACTCAAACAGCACGCTTTTTAACAATGGGGTATACCGAACCCATATGTACCCTTGGTGACATGTCCCTTTTTCGCTGCGACCCTGTACTTTTATTAGTGATTCGTCAATCATTTGATAGATTTCCCCGAAAACATGTAATCGATGCACCAGCCCGTCATATTGGATGCATAAATCAGTTAACGACCAGACAGATAACCACCTCTATTCATTTAGCCAGAGCACTCAAAATCACACTCTGAGTGAAACTATCGTCACGCTTATTGGCAATGATATCTTGAATAAACCTTCTTGATTTTTGACGCTTTATGAATCTTTCTACACGCATGGCAGAGCCCCGATCGTCTGAAACCGGGAATGATACGGCTAACTCCCAGGGAAGATACTTTGCTGTGAATTTAGAAGCCTCCTGGGGATGATTGTGCTGAAATAGCCTTTTTTCGAGAGTAGGAGTATGTCCAACGTAGTATTTGTCGCTGCTTGGGGAGTATAATATGTAGATGTAAAAAGACATCAAACCAAAAAAGCCATTCTTAGTTCAAGATGGCTTTTGCTCCTCAGGTAGGACTTGAACCTACGACCTACGGATTAACAGTCCGCCGCTCTAACCAACTGAGCTACTGAGGAATAATTTTTCAACCTTTTATATTAACCTTCGACCTACGGATTAATCCCGAAGCCTCGGGACCGCTCCCTGCCTGCCGGCGGGCAGGTAATCCCGACATTTCGGGAAGCTACTGAGGAATTCACATTTAAAAATATATTAAGGGCATACCCTTTTCAAAATTGCTCTGCAAAAGTAGCAAGTTTCATTTGATTATACAACAACCGTTTTCAAAAAAAACATCATCTTTGCATATTCAAATAATAATAAGCAGCTATGAATAAAGTTATTGGAATGGGCAATGCGCTGGTAGATATTCTCACCCAAATATACGACGACTCCCTGCTGGAAGAGTTGAAATTACCCAAAGGCTCTATGCAACTTGTTGACATTGAGCATGTCGGCCGTGTTTTAAATGCCACTACCGGCATGCCCCGTGGTCAGGCTTCGGGGGGATCGGCCGCCAATACCATTCATGGTCTGGCCAGTTTGGGTATAGAAACTGCCTTTTTCGGGAAGGTGGGAAAAGACGAGTGGGGCGATTTTTTCCGGGCCGACCTGACTCAAAGACACATTTTCCCTTTGTTGCTTGAGAGCGAAAATCAGTCGGGGCGGGCCTTTGCCCTCATCAGTCCCGATGCCGAGCGCACCTTTGCTACCTTTTTAGGCGCTGCCGTAGAGCTGGCCTCCCACGAGGTGCCCGACGACCTGTTCAATAACTACCATCTTCTTCACATCGAAGGCTACCTGGTTCAGAACCAGGAACTTATTCGCAGAGCACTGGAAGTGGCCAAAGCCAGAGGGCTTAAAGTTTCGTTAGACCTGGCCAGCTTCAACGTGGTAGCCGAAAACCTTGATTTCCTGCATGAGATGGTCGCAAATTACGTGGATATTCTCTTTGCCAATGAAGAGGAGGCTAAAGCTTTTACCGGATTTAAAGATGAAGGTGAAGCACTAAGCAGAATGTCTGAAATGTGCAATCTGGTAGTCTTAAAGCTGGGAGCTCGTGGTTCACTCATTAAAAAAGGCGATGAAATAACCCAAATATCGGCTCTGGAAGCCAACAGCGTTGATACCACCGGGGCAGGCGACCTCTACGCCGCCGGATTTCTCTATGGCCTCATTCATAATCTTTCCATGCAGGCCTGCGGGACAATAGGGGCCCTGTTGGCAGGCAAAGTCATTGAAGTAATTGGCCCAAAGATCGATGAACACAGCTGGGAGGCCATCCGCAAGCAAATAGCATTCATGAAAAATTAATGGTCAACCCCTGCCATCTGTCATTTTACAACCCGGCATTAATCCTTATCTTAGCATCTTAATAAAAACAGACAGACTATGTACGGCAAATTTCAGGATTTTCTACAAAAGGAACTCGAGAACATCAGGGAATCGGGACTTTATAAAGATGAAAGGGTGATTACCTCACCGCAGGGTGCAGAGATAGAGGTGAGCGGTGGCAAAAAGGTGCTTAACTTTTGCGCCAATAATTACCTGGGACTCTCGGCTCATCCACGGGTAATAAGTGCTGCTAAACGGGCTGTTGAAACACATGGCTACGGACTTTCTTCGGTGCGTTTTATTTGCGGTACACAAGACATTCACAAACAACTGGAGGAGGAAATTGCCCGCTTTTTCGGTATGGAAGACACCATTCTGTACGCGGCGTGCTTCGATGCCAATGGTGGTGTTTTTGAGCCGCTCTTGTCCGATGAAGACGCCATCATATCGGATGCCCTGAATCATGCCAGTATAATAGACGGAGTCAGGCTGAGCAAAGCTGCCCGCTACCGTTATCAGCATGCCGACATGGACGACCTTGAAACTCAGCTCAAAAAGGCACAAGCCCAACGGTTCCGTATTATTGTTACCGATGGCGTTTTTTCCATGGATGGTGATATAGCACCGCTGGATAAAATATGCGACCTGGCCGATAAATATAATGCGCTGGTAATGGTGGACGATTGCCATGCCGCCGGCTTCATTGGCAAAACAGGAAGAGGCACACCTGAGCATCATGATGTAATGGATCGCGTGGACATCATAACCGGAACCCTTGGCAAAGCCCTGGGTGGCGCTATGGGCGGGTTCACTACCGGCCGCAAGGAGATCATCGAAATGCTGCGTCAGCGATCGCGTCCCTACCTCTTTAGCAATTCACTGGCCCCGGCCATTGTGGGAGCTTCGCTCGAAGTGTTCAACATGCTCGAAGAGTCAACCGCCCTACGCGATAAATTGATGGATAATGCGACCTATTTTAAACAAAAAATAGCCGCCGCCGGATTTGATATCAAACCCACCAACTCGGCCATAGTGGCTCTGATGCTTTACGATGCCAGACTGTCGCAAACTTTTGCCGCCCGTCTGCTCGAGGAGGGCGTTTACGTCATCGGATTTTACTATCCGGTGGTTCCTCAAGGGCAGGCAAGGATACGCATTCAATTATCGGCAGCCCATGAAAAGGTTCATCTGGACAAGGCCATTGCAGCCTTTGTGAAAGTTGGAAGAGAGCTGAAGATAATAGAGTAATTAAAGCAGAGGTCTGGTACTTTTAAAACCTACGATCCCATTCAGCCTTTTCACCAGCCAATTGATCTCATCTGACTAAATGAATCCAGAGTAAAAACAAACCGGATGCGCTCCTTGAAGGTTCCGTTGACGGATTGAATGTTCGGGGAAACAACCAGAGGTATATATAACTCCAACAAGTTCCAGACACCAGCTTTCACGCCAGCCTCGAAAAAAAGCGGCGATTGATGGTGCCCATCTAAACCGTTATCATTGAGCAGTAAATTTACAAAAGGCTTAATGGGCAGCAGACTGGCTTTCCCCGGCAAACTGCTGGTTAAAGACAATGATACAAGGTGGTTGCTGTAACCCAGGCTATCGTTAACCGGGCTCACCAAACCGCCTTCGGAAAGTGTCATTTGCCTCGACCAGAAGGTGCCGGAAGAAACTGCAAAGCGATCGGGATAGGTACCCTGGAAGAGATATTGCTCGCGCCCGCTTCTTCCGCTTGCCGAAAACGCATAAAAAGGAACCTCATAATCATTTTCCAGCATGACACCTGTAAAGAGCCGGATATCCAAGCCGTTCTTTTTATAATAACTCAATTTGTAGTTAAAATCCAGCATCATTTTTTGGAACGAACCACCGGATTCAAATGAGACTACCAGCTTTAAAGGATTTACCATACTTCTTTTTTGTAACTGGTATCCCAACTGAACAAAGGAGCTGTGTCCGGCTTTTTGCCCGGTTACAATTTGCGAAAGGTTCGATGCAGTAATATAATTTCCATAAACCATTTGGGTGAGTGAGTTATTCATATACCTGTTTCTAAGGAAAAGCTCCAGCCCTGCTTCTGCTTGCTGATAGTTTTGATCGCCGGGTGCACCAAATTGTTTGCCTTCCAATGAAATAGTGGCCTTTCGAATAAATTTATCATAGGGTGTAAGGCTATAAGATATTTTGCCATAACCCGCCACATCGGCATTGCCGAAGGCATAAAAAGGCATTACCAAATATTCTAAAGGTTTGGGAATTAAAAACCCATTGTGCAAAGCTGCGCCTATCATAAACTTGTTTTCCTGTGTCCAGTTGATCACCGGAATGTAATTAACAATGCGTTTGTCGGGGTCTTCCACCGAAAAAAGGAAACGTGGTACAATAGGATCGGCTTTAGGAAAGGCACCTGATCTTCGGATGTTGTTGTTGAGGCGATACAACTCAGGGGTTACGTGATCAGGGTCGATTCTTATTTCAGAATAATTGCCTTCGGGGATTTCGATCCAGTGCTTCCCCTCAAACCCCTCAACCCATTTCTCAAAGAAAACGGAGTCGCCGGATATTCCCTGCAAAACAAGCGGTGCTGGCAGTTCACCTTTGTTTTTCACCAGCAACTGCTGCTCATTCAATCGAACCATTTTATAGTCCAGCCGTTTGGTGGTACTCAATAAATCGTTAAAAAACCAGGTTAAATCTTTATCCGTATGAGTCTCGAAAGCGTCACGAAGGTTATTGGGCTGTGGGTGGCTGAATTTCCATTTGCGATAGTAATAATGTATGGATGCATCAAAGAGCGAATCACCCAGATAAGCCCTGAGATAGTTGAAGCTTATCGCCGCTTTGTCGTACAGCATAACGCCGTAATTTAAGTCGGTGTAACAGGTAGCCGGAAGATCAAGAGGTTGCTCAAGGTTGTCGCGAGCCTGCATCAGCCAATTCAGCTCTCCGATACGCTGAACCGGCATCTCTTCTATGTTCAACAATTTGGCCAGCTTCCAGTTCTTAATATATATTTCCCACAGTTTTATGTCTGGGTACCTTTCGCACATATACCGTGCTGTGTAGGCGCTAACAAGTCCTTCGTCCATAAATGGATATCGCCTTTCGTTTGAGCCCAGAGAGGCATAAAACCAACTATGGGCGATCTCGTGGGCCATCACTTCATCCAGCGAGTAGCCATCATCTTGTATTCCAATCACCGTAATAGCAGGATATTCCATTCCTGCACCAGCGCTTAGAGCGCTTTGAACGGCGGTAAAGCTCCGGTAGGGATAGTCACCCATCCATTCCGAAAACCGATAGATGGCATCGTTCACATAATCAAGAGCATCTTTCCAGAGTTCAGCCTGCTGATTGGTAAACATTACCAGGGTCGTAATTTGTGTACCTGAGTGAGGCAATGTCACATCTCCTTTCAACACATGAAAACGCTTATCGGCAAACCAGGCAAAATCATGCATATTATCTGCAGTGAAATGAAGCGTTTTGGTCTGTCCGGACGAAGCGGGAAAATCCTCTTCACTGTAAATGAGTTCGTCTGCAGGGGGCGGACAAGCTGCCAATTGTTCCAGCCACATTAACTCCTCCTGCGTTTGAAGCTCCCCGGTGGCACCTACCACATAATTGGCTGGTAGCGTAATGTTCACGTTAAACCGTCCGTACTCCGAATAAAACTCACCCTGGTCCAGATAAGAGATGGGGTGCCAGCCGGTTTCATCGTAAACTGCAGGCTTTGGAAACCATTGCGTTATTTGATACGATTGCCCCACATGTCCCAAACGGGAAGTCACACCTTTGGGAATTTTCACACGAAAAGGAGTGGTAATCAAGATGGTGTCACCGCTTTTAAGCGGATGATTGAGGATAATTTTGCAGATATCGGGCTTATCCGGTAATAATTCCCATTGAACGGATTTTGTATTAATCTTAAAATCCAATGAATCAATATATCCTCTTAAGAGAGGATTGTTAAACAGCTTTTGCCTCCCCTGTAATTGAAACAACTGACGGGCCAATGGGGTTTTGTTGTCGGAGTAGGCATTGGGCCAGAGATGAAAATATAATATCCAGAGGGAATCGGGGGAATTATTTATATACCGGATGGTTTCGAAAGCGTTTAATATATGGCGCTCATCATCGAGCGAAACCTCAATGTTGAAGTTGACCTCTTGCTGAAAATAGCGTTGAGAAAAGGTATCAGGAAACGAAATTATGAGTCCACTCCGAAAAGTGGACAAGTAATTTAATCAATTAATAGTCAGATAATTGCTTGTATATTTCAATTGTTTTATGTACCTTGTTGTCGTAATTAAAAGGTCGCCACAATGTATAAAAAATCACCCGATTCCGGT
>JACDJA010000475.1_pt1 | contig 45982 bp, 7 predicted proteins | sample 7449241 | NCBI WGS metagenome assembly JACDJA01 (sample SAMN14253289, study PRJNA609438) | sludge metagenome | isolation source: initial anaerobic sludge | collected 2018-12-20 | reverse complement strand
GTCGCTCCACAACCTTCTCGGCTCCGGCCTGGTTTCGCTGAGCGGCCTCATCGATGCCGGACTGATTGATGGAGACGACCTCTCGGCGGATGTGCTGGCGCGGAAAACCGAAAAGGTTCTCAGCTCCGATGTCTTCGATCAGGCGTTGCTTCTGGACGCCGGACTCATCACCGAAGCCTCCCTCGACCAAGACCCGGCGGCGGTCCCGGTCCCGGTCAACGGCACCGGCAGCCTGCTGGATTCCGGAATCGTCTCCTTTTTGGATCTGGTGCGTGCCGGGGTCGTCGATCCTTCGGATCTCGATCCAGCGGCTACGGTGGACAAGGACCTCCTGGTCTCCTCCGGGTTGCTCACGACCGCCGATCTGATCAAAGCCGGTCTCATCACACCGGATGATCTCAACAGTACCGCTGTCGATGTGAAGGCCCTGGGCGATACCGGCGCGTTGTCTTTCAGCGACCTGGAACGCCTGGATCTTCTCGTTTCCCTGGGATTGATCAGTGAAACGGCGGCCGCTTCCTTCGACCCGGATTATTTCGGGCTCAACGGGCAGATCATTTCCTTGGCCGGCGATTACGGGGCGGATCTGGTCGGGCTTGTCTCGACTCTCGAGGTTGACCTCCAGGCCGCTGTTTCCGTTCGGTTCGACATCATCGTCGATTTTGACAGCGGAGGAGGGGACCCCACCGAGGGGCATCTCACCTGGCGCGTGGCCGATGCCGCCGCCACCGGTTCCGTCGCTTTTGATGCCTCCGGTCTGGAAGTGCCGGCACGGCTGGGCTTTATCGGCGTCGCGCTCGGCGCCGAGGACGGCACCGTCCACGTGGAGATGAGTGCGACGGCGATGCTGGATGGGGACGGCGATGCGGGAACCACGGATGACCGCACCTTCACCCTCGAGGCGCTGGGGGACGCCCCGGCGTATGTGCTTCGCACCGCGTTGACCGGAGAGGCCGATGCATCGCTCCAGGGAATCACGGTGAATACCGGTCTGGGAGGGCTGGGAGCCGCCGCCGAAGCGCTGATTCTTTTCAACGTGAACGATTTGAGCCGGCCCCGCGAGAGCAGCGACTACATCACCCTCGATATGCTGAACCTGCCGGAGGCGTTTCAGGTTTACGAGTACCTGCGTCTGGACGATCTCATGGCCGAGATCCTGCGTGCCCGCAACTATGTGCTCGAGGCCCTGGACCAACTGCCTTTCTGGGTGACGGACCCCAACTCGCCTCTCTATGACCTGATGGCGGATGTCACCATCCCGGTGATCAACCAATCGCCGCGTGAACTTTTCGGCTTTTTGACAGAGATCGACGACGCGGTGAACCGGGCCCAACGCGCCCTGCTGAATCCGGAAAACGACATCCAGAAATTGGTCGCTTTCATCATGGATGCCCTCGGGCTCGACATCGAGGCCGACAGCGATGTCTTCAGCGTTTCCATCGACGCGGGGGTTCTGCGGATGCGCCTGGCGCTGGACAAGCGCGTGGAAGAGGATGTCGCTTTCAATTTCGATCTTGGCGCTCTCACCGACTTGGCCGGCGGCATCGCGGGGCTTGAAGGCATCGATGACCTCCTTGCCCTCGAAGGAAGCGGGAACATAAATTTCAAGGCCTTCGCCGACCTCGTGATCGAGGCGGGGGTGGACGCCTCGGGCCGTCCTTCAGGACAACCGGTGGACGTCTTTCTGTATGATTACGACGATGAGGGAACCTCCGACACCAGCGACGATACCGGCACCCGGGTGGACGCGGGTTTCAAGCTTCTGGGCCAGGGGCTCGACCTGGGTTTCGAGATTTTCGATTCCATCGGCCTGGATGTCACCGACGGGACCGTGACCATCGATGCCGACGGCGATCCCGCCACCAACCCGGAGCTGACCAACCCGGATGACCATTCCGATTTCGTCACCGTCTCCTTTGTCCTGGACCAGCAGGAAAACACCAATTTCCCCGATGACGGCAAGTACCGTTTCAACGAGACATTGATCGGTGAAAACGTCGATTTCACCGGCGTCACGGGAAGCTTTGACGTATCGCTGCCCCTGGCGCTGGATATATTCGGTACCACGGTCACGCTTTCCGATCCGTTGTGGATCCGGACGAACCCGGTCTATGGCGCCGAAGGGCTCGAGGAGCTGTTCCTGCACCTCTTCGATCCCTCCTCGGCCGGTGCCGAAGATCCGGTGCTGATCGATGCACCGGATCTTACCGCCGAGCTGGGAAACCTTGCCGACAGCGTGATCCGGGGATTGCTGGAAGACATCGCCGGTTTCATCGCCACGCTGAAAGATCGATTCGTCAACACCGGCTTCCTCGATCTGGAGATTCCCGGGACCGGGCGCACCATCGGCAGCTTCTTCGAGGAGGCCGCGGTGGCGGACAGCGGCCTGACGGGATTTGTCGAAGCCACCGGTTTTGAGGCGTTTCTGGACATCGACCGCTACATCTTCGCCTATCTGGAGACCGTCAACTGGGTCGGCGAAAATTCCGTGGCCGACGGCGGGGTGAGTGTTTCCGACATCTGGACCGGGTTGGCCGATTTTCTCCAGGCCCACTGGATGGTCACTCTGCCCGGGATCGGCCTCCAGGGCAACTCGAGTTTTTTCACCGTGGACAGTTCGGGGGAAGAGCTGAACATTGTGGTGAACATTCCCTATACCATCAGCGATACCATTCCCATCGACCTGGGAACGGACCTTTCGGCCGTCGGCCTCGAGCTGGATGCGGCCATGGATTTCGCCTTTGACATCGCCACGGGCCTTTCCTTCGATTTCACCGTGGACCTGGCAGGAGAGAACAGCGCCTTCAACTTCAACGAGTTCTCCTTTGACGCCTCGGCCAGCGCCAACGACATCGATCTGGGCATCAGCTACGAGGACACGGTTGATCTGACCACTCATGTGGGTAGCGACTACGGCGATGCGGCCATTTCCATCGGGGGCAGCATCTATCAGGAAGGCGGCCAATTCGTCTTCAATCACCAGCAGAACAAGGCCGGTTCCACCACCTACGACAACAGCGTCTCCCTTTATTTACCGCTGACGCTGGTGATCGGCGGCGGGGGCGTCGAGCTGGGCAACGTCAGTTTCGCCGACACCGATTTTTATGACGGCGCCCTCGATCCAGGCTTCAGCGCTGATCTGCGGGAAGTCGGCGGAATCCTGGAATCGGCCGCCTATCTTGTTCTCGATCTGCTGGGAGAGGCGATTGTCGACCTTAAAGCAGATCTGTTGCCCGTCTACGCGACCGACGGCAGTGTGATCAGCGAGGGGAACGAGTACCTGACCATGACCATTCCGGGGACGGACATCTCCCTGGACCGCATGCTCGGGATCGAGAGCCTGCTCGACTTGGGCCTGTACATTCGGCATTACCTGCGGCCGGAGCTGGGCACCACCGATTTTGACCGCGATGCATCCATTCCCCTCGGCCAGGAAGCGGAAGGGGAGGATTACTACGGGGCCGGCGACCCCACCATCGGCGGGTTCTTCGACTACCTGCAGGAAAACTGGATCCCCACCCTGGGCGGAGAGGGGGGGGGGCTGAGCTGGGATCCGATCATGGACGGGGGGGATATCGTGGGCGTGGATGTCACCTTCATCCATGATTATTCCTTCGAGCGCAACGTAGGCCTCAACTTCGGCGAAGAGGCCGAGACCATCGGTCTGACCATCGACGGCGACCTGGAACTGAATCTCGAGGTGGCGATCAATCTTGAAATGAGTTTTTCCTTCAATTGGTTGACCGATGAAACCAGCTTCGCCATCGACAACCTCAGCTTCGACGGACACGCCTCCGTCGATGACATCGTGGTGGGGGCGGCCATCGGCCCGCTGAGCGTCAGCCTGGGCAAGGCGGACGGCCACAAAGGGGCACTTTCCCTGGACCTCGGGGCAGCGTTGTCTTACCACCCGGACAGTGGGGTGACCTTTAATCCCACCTTGAACACCGAAACGGAACGCAACAACTACATCGATGTCCAGCTTCCCGTGTACGCCTCCCTTGGTGATGTGACCTTCGGCGAGTCGGAAAACCCGCCCCAACTTTCCCTCAGCGGAACCATTTTTCCCTCCGCCGGCGGCCCGGCCCTGGCCTTCAGTCAGGAACACATGGATCAATTGCTGGACTTCAGTGATTTCAATATCGGCTCTCTCATCAGCATCATCCAGAGCACCCTCGACTGGTTGGGCGGGCTCACGGACAATGATTTCATGCAGTATGAGATCCCGATGATCAACCGGAATGTCGGCGAGCTTTTCGATTTCGCCGCTTCCTTCGCCGACAAGATGTCGGCCCTCGATTATGAGAGAATCAACAGCGTCCAGGATTTCATCGAGCAGTTCAGCAACGCGGGCATCCTTCCGGAAGGCCTGGACGTGGTCTATGACGCCGTGGATCGCACCCTGCGCCTGCCGGTGGATTTCGATTTTAATTTCAGCGACCTGGACCTGCGCAACCTCTCCAGGATGGGAGACTTCAGTTACGAGAAGCTCCTCGAACTGGGTGCCATCGACCCCTCCGACACCTTTGACAAGGACATTATTCTCGATGGGCTGCTGGGGATTCTGGAAACGCCGCTGAATGAGCTGGCGCGGTGGGAACTGATCGACCTCGATTTCTTCAACCCGGCCAAAACCATCGCCATCTCCGCTCTCGAGGACCTCGAGCTGATCGAGGCGGATGCGCTTCCGGGGACATCCATCACCCTCAGCAATCTGCTGAATTCGGAAGCGGTAAATGTCACCTTGCAGGATCTGTTTAACGTGGGCCTGCTTTCAACCGCCGATTTTCTCGCCGGCAAGAAAATCGATTTCGACGACTTGATCGCCTCGCGGCTCATCGCCGCCGCCGACCTGGTGGCCGCCGGCGTTGCGCTCTATCGCTGGACCGACCGGGATGCCGGAACTTTCGAGGCGGTGGAACTGCCCCAGGACGCCGACTTCGTCAACTTGGCCGATCTGCTCAATTTGAAACGGCACCGTCTTGCCGATGCGCTTTCCATGGGGTTCTTGTCCCGGGATGAGTTTGATCCCGCCAAGGTGTTGAGTATATCCGCTCTTGAATCGGCGGGACTCATCACCGCCGGCGCCCTCGATTCGCTGGGCGCGTCGACCATTTCCCTGGAGGACCTGCTCAACTCGGACCTCGTGACCGTGGCGTTGAGTGATCTCATCGAAAAAAATCTGATCGGGCGGAGCGACCTGACGGATCTGGCCAGCGTGGCTGCCGAAAACTTCAGCTTCGACGGCTTCGACCTCTACGAGATGGTGGATCTGGGAATGCTTTCCCAGAGCGACATCGTGGATTTCAGCTATGATCTGCTCAATCTCAAGGATGTGCCCATCGATCTGGGATTCGACCTCGGCGATGCCCTGGAGCTGGGCACCAGCGCCACCGCCGATGTGCAGGTGACGGTGGCGGCGGGGTTTGAGTGGGTCATCGATTTTGACGGTCCCACCGGCGAGGAAGGCATCACGTTTCTCATCGACGATGCCCATGTCGGCGGCAAAGCTTCCCTGGATGTGGAAAACCTGGAGTTTCTGGCAAAGCTCGGCTTCATCAAGATGACCGCAGGCGGTGCGGGCACGGATTCCGGGGTTCATCTCTTCGCTGAGGCGATCCTCACCCTCGACGAGGATGGTGACATCGGGACCGATGAGGATCGTGAGTTTTCCTTTACGGATCTTGTCAGCGGGGGGCTTGTCGAGAACCTGCTGTTCGATTTCGACGGGTACGGAGAAGCCCGTTTGAAAGGTCTGGATATCAGCCCCAATATCCCGGGCTTGAACGAGTCCGGGCTGAACGAGATGGAAGTCTCCATCACGATCCCCGATCTTCTCAACTGGGACGATGTGGAGGTGATCACCCAGGGTGAGGCGACGGAAGCGCAGATCGATCAGCACCTGGAACAGGATCATGTCGTGATCATCGTGCCGGATTTTTCCGACGCCTTCAGCGTGCGAGACATGGATTTTGCCAGCATCGTCGAAGCCATCCGCACCGGTGTCGGGTTCATTGAAACCGCCTTGGAAGGGACCTCTTTCTACAACACCGAGATTCCCATCATCAACCGCCGCATCAGCGAAACCTTTGATTTCGTCGATGACCTGCTGGGAAAGGTTGAGGCCGCCGCCGAAGATCCCGCCGCGGCCCTCCAGGAAGTGGAAGAGATCATCGAGGATGCCCTGGGTATCACGGACCCCGATGCCTTTGCCCTTTCCCTGGACGGCCAGGAGGTGCTCAAGCTGCACATCGAGTGGGAGAAGGTGCTTTCCGACCTGCTCGATGAAGACGACATGAACCTCAACTTCGCCTTCAACCTCGGCGATATCATCGGCATGTTCGGCGCCGGGGGCAGTTCCGGCTGGGACTTCATCAACGAACTCGTATCCGGCGGGGCCAATATCTCCTGGGATGCCTTCGTGGAGATGACGGTGGATATCGGCATCGATTTTTCCGATATTCCCAATGGGAATGTGGATTTCTTTCTCTACGATTACGATGACAACGGCACGGCCACCATCGCCGACGACACGGGGAGTCGGGTGACCATCGGCGTCAAGGTGGAAGGAACGGACCTGGAGCTGATGCTCGATCCCTTCGGCATTGGGGTTGCCGGCGGCTCGGCCTACCTCGGGGTGCTTTCCTATGACAACGGCCACGGTTACTATACCAACGGGGCCCGGGTCACCTCGGCCGATTTCGCCACCTTCACCCTGGGGATCGATCAGCAATTGGGCGCCGGGGATGACGGTCGTTTTTACTTCACCGGCGAGGACATCAAAGACAATTTCACCTACAATTTGAAGGGCGGATTCGACATTTACCTGCCGGTGGAAATTCCGGGATTCTGGGGCGCCGATCCGGTCCATGTCTATACCAACAATCAGCCTGTGCCCCAAGGTTGGGGGGATGAGGCGCTGCTGGAGGCCTTCCGCAGACTGGCCGGGTCAGGGGCGTCATTCCCGGATGCGATTATCGTCGATCTGCCGGATCTGAGCCTGCCGGACTTTTCCCTTTTGAGCATCCTGAACGACCCCTCCTACATCCTGGACGGGGTGGATTTCTGTCTGGGGGCGGTGGAGGACGTGCTGGACTTGGGGTTTGTCCAGGACATCCCCCTGGTCGGTGACAAGTTGGCCGGGGCGGCCGGTTTTCTCAACGATGTACGCACCGGATTCCTAGCGGATCTGCGGGAGAAGCTCAACGGCCCGGGCAAGGCCATCGAGTTTATCCGTGATTCGATCTGGGACGTCTTCGGGCCGGACAAGCTCAATATCATCCGGGACGCCGACGGTGACGGCGTGGTTGAGCTCGAGGACATTCATGTCGGGTGGTACGACGCCAGCGGCAATCTGTTGAAAGCCTGGGCACCGGGGGATCAAGTCCCCACGGAAGGAGACGGCTACGGCGCCGATGCCGACGCCATTCAGTTCGAAATCGCTCTGGGAGGCGTCGCATTCGGGACGGGGCTGGATATTCCGCTGGCGGTGGATCTACCCGGTTTCGGGTTGCAAGTCGATGGCGGCTTTGCCGTGGAGCTCGACTGGAGCTACGACTTCGGCATGGGCTTGAGTCTCCAGGATGGCTTCTATCTCACCACCAACGATGATGAGGACCCGGAGCTCGAAGTGGCGGTAGCGGCTTTCCTGGATGGCGAGCCGTTGAACAACGCCACCGTTACGCCGTTCTATGCCGAAGGCGAGCTTTTGTTTTTCAAGGTGACGGCCACCGATCAGGATCGTGAACCGGGTGTCAGCAATTTCCAGCCGAGCGGCCTGTTCGGCTTCTTGGAAATCGACATGATGGGGGACGGGGATACGGGGCGTCTGACGTTAAACCACGTCCTTTCCGCCAGCATGGAGGACATCTTCGATATCGACTTCGGTCTGGAAGCGGCACTGAACCTCGAGCTGGAACTGTCTCTGGGAGATGTGCCCGGGTTGCCGAAACTCGCCGCCGATCTGGTGGGATCCTGGGGATGGAGTTATGATGCCGGGGCCACGGATCCGGAATTCGGACTGGAGAACCTGCGCCTGGAGGTCGGTTCGTTTGTCACGGATGTCCTGAAGCCCATCACCGACAACATCAACGACATCCTTTCCCCCTTTGAACCGGTGGTCGATGTGCTGCTCACGGAGGTTTCCGGGTTGGACGTCCTGGTGGATCCGCCCAACCTCCTCGGCCTGATCAATCTGGTCGCCAGCATGATGGGCTACTCCGAGCTTCCCGAGGAATTCTTCGTTGCCGTCAAGAACATGATCGATATCTCCCAACAGGTGGACGCCATGATCGGCACCAACGGTGAAATCCTGCTGGGCAGCATTACCGGTCTTGGCACGGACAACGTGTCGGCCAACCAGGCCCCGGGGGCCTTTCCTGATGAGCTGAACAACTTTCTGGACCGGATCAGCTCGGACAGCACCGGTGGCGGGGGCCCTACCGGGGTGCAGGGCGGCGGGTCCTCCACGGAACGCGGCGGTTTTGAAATCGTCGATTACATCCTGGATATCAGCAACTGGATGAAGCTCATCACCGGCGGGGATGCCGTTCTTTTCACCTATGAAATGCCCTACCTGGAGTACGGGCTGGATTTCCGCCAGAGCATCGCCACCATCACGGCCGGACCTGCGGTGATCAACGTCTATGCCGTGGGCGGGTTTGATATCGGCGCGGATTTGGGCTTCGGCTACGACACCTTCGGGATCAAGAAGGCGATCCATACCGGCAACGCCTGGGACGCCTTTGACGGTTTCTACATTGCCGACTGGGGAATCACCAGCGGCAAGGAAAAGGACGAGCTGACCTTCGGCCTGGAAATCGGCCTCGAAGCAACGCTCTGGCTGGCGCTCATCGAGGCCGGTCTGGGCGGTGTGGTGGGGTTCGAGACGGGCCTGGATCTCCAGGATATCAATGACGACGGCCGCATTCGCATCTCCGAACTGGCCACCATGTGGGATTACACGGGCAACGATGCCCCCGGGGGGCTTCTGAATATCATCAACCTCGATGGTCGGGCCTATTTCGAAGCCTACGTGTTCGTGGATGTGGGAATCTCCATTCCCTTTGTCGGCAAGATCATGTCCCGTGTGGTGGACTGGACCCTGTTCGATCTCACCCTGGCCGAGTGGGCCTATGACGCCCCCAAGGTTCAACCCGTGCTTGCCCACGCCGACGGTGACACCCTGGTCATCCACAGCGGCAAGCGGGCCGGGGAGCGAGAGTACCTCGACACCCAGGACGGAGGAGAACAGTTCACCTTCACCGGCGATGCGTCATCCATCACGGTCGCCTATGACGAGTGGTCGTGGACCTATGAGGGAAGCTTTTCCAAGATTATCGCCGACGGCGGGGCCGGCAAGGATGTTTTCGATGCCTCAGGGTTGACCGGGGTGGCCGTGGAGTTCGACGGCGGTGAGGGGGATGACCGGTTGACGGCCTCGGTGGGCGCGGCGGCCACCCTGATGGGCGGGGCGGGCAACGACACCCTTAATGCCGCCCTGGCGACGGGAACGGTGAGCATCGACGGCGGTACCGGCGATGACCGCATCACCGGCGGCACCGCGGCGACGGCGGCCAATACCCTGATCGGCGGTGACGGTGACGACCGGATCACCGCCGGGGCGGGGGATGATCAGATCGACGGCGGCGCCGGCGTCGATACCCTCAACGGCATGGGGGGGATGGACACTTATCTTTTTGTGCAAGGTTTCGGCTCCGATCGCTTTTCCGACCGTGAGGGGCATACCGTCGTTGATTTAAGCGGTGTGTCCAGCGACATGACCGTGCAGTTGACCCAAACCGGCTTGACGATTCACACCGGCCAGGAAGAACTGCGCCTCGGCAGTGCCGCCGTCACCCATTTGATCCTCGGCACCGGGAACGATAACGTCTTCATCGCCAACCCCCCCGAACGCACCATTGTCATGGAGGATACCGGCGGCGCCTCGACCTATACCGTTGATCTCGGCAAGCAGAGTTCGACCAAGGCCGACGGGATTATTGAACTCGTCGACAACGATACGGATTTCGATGAGGTCATCTTCAAGAACATCACCGGCATCGAGCTCAATGATGCCAATCCGGATGTTCTCATCTTCAACGATCATGAGATCCGAAACGGCCGCGAGGTAATCCGTTTCACCGATGATGTGGAGAAATTCACCCTGGTGGTGGAAGAATCGGAGATCGCGGATGACGCCACCACCAGCTTCCACCCCGGCGACCTCACCATCATCTCCACCGATCCGGCCGGGGCGGACATGGGGGCCACCGATCTCTACATCAATGCCCGCAACCTGACCATCAAGCCCGAAACCGACGGCGGGAACATGCATTTCGCCGGCGATGACATCGTCATCGAGGTGGTGGAAGACGTCATCCTGGACAGCTCCATTCATGCCACCGGGGATTTCGACATCACCGCGGACAGCATCGGCGCCGGGTACGGCTCCGCCCATTCCCTCGTCATCGGTGCGGCCGATGCCGTGGGGACCATCGAGCACGAGATCGATGCCCACGACATGGACTGGCTCATCCGGGTGAGTAGCCTCGAAGTGAATGTTCCGATCAATGCCATCACCAACGGCCGGCTGGATGTTTACACCGCCAATGCGGCAAGCCAGGCCTATATCGACCTCCATGGGAATATCACCTCCGGCTCCGGGGACAACCGGGACAATCTGGGCGGCGGCACCATGAGGTTCGTGGCCGAAGGGCTCATCAACCTTTATGACGGCATGCGATTTCTGGGGGCCGGCGCCCACCTCATCCTTGCCGGGGATAATATCTACAACCAGACCTATGCCGGTTCCAACAAGATCGAGACCACCGTCGGCGGTTTGACGGTTTTGACCAGGGATGAAGGCGTCGCGGCAGGAAGCGAGATCGTGGTGGAAGAAACCGACAGCCTGGTGGTTTACGGGCTCACGGATCTTCCCGGCGCCCCCGACGCCAATCCGGTGGGATTGTCCAGCGCCCACGGCATCATCGACGTCACGCTGTTCGGCACGGATGCCTCTACCACCGCTGAAATCGCGCGCCTGACGCTGGATTCCGGCAGCATCATTACCAGAGACCCGGCCAAGGACATCTCCCTTACCGCGGATGATTTCGATTTTCTCAGCGCGCCTTTTGAACGGGACACCGATGTGGAAAGGCTCCGGGGTGGCGTCATCGGGACCGGAAACCTGACGCTTCTCACTTCTTACGCCACGGATTTTCTCCTCGGCACCGCCGCCGAACATGAACTGGGCACGGACTGGACCGACATCTACCAGACGCGGCCCACCTTCAAAAACTATCCCGATCATGTGGGCGGCAACTTCAGCGGGCCGGAGGGAGAAGAAAGCTACGATGACGACGAGAGTCTCTTTGTCAACACGGTCCATCTGTCCACCCGCGATCTCTCCGCTATCAAGGACGGCTTCATCCTGGTTACCATCGGCGACGGCACCACCGAAAAAATGATCTTCGGCGACGCCATGGACGCCGACATCATCAAGAAGGACGGCTCCCCGCGGGATCGGGATGCCTCCTTCCGCGACGATGTGATTTTCAACGCGGACAGGATCTACATCGAGGGCGAGGTCGAAGCCCAGGACAATGACCTTGTCACCGTCGAGATGAACACCGAGCGGCTGCATGTGAAGTCGAAGAACATCAACAACCCGCTGGGCGGCACTGATTCCGGGATCACCGGCGACATCCTGGATCTGGACGGCATCACCAACCGGATGATCGTCGACGGCTGGGTGAAGACCAACTACGGCGACATCCGGGTCAACATCCAGGGCAACGGTGAATCCTACCTGTCGCCGATGATGGAAGAAGCGGGTTCCACCAAACGGTTGAACAACTTCATCCAGGGCGTGGCCGGTATTCTCCAAACCAACAAGGACGGCGGGGTCATCGAGATCGTCACCAAGAATTCCGTGGTGATGGAGGGCCGCAGCTATGTGCAGGGAGAGGGCGCCCGGATCAGCGTCCTGCCGGGAACCTTTTTTGAACTGGTGCAGATCGCCGGGGCCATGTACGCGCCGGGGGCCGAAAGCCTCATCGAGATATCGGCCCCCGAGGCGGTGTACATCAACGGCGAGATTCTGGCGGGGGTCCAGTGGCAGGGCGGCGTCAAGGTGCCCGTCGCCGAGGGCGCCGATGTGGTGATCACCACGCCCCACGAACTGCGGATTTTCGGCGCGATTTCCACCACCGACATCATGGAACTGACCGCCGGAGACGATCAGGACTACAACCAACGGGACGCGGTGGACGCCAGCATCCATTTGACCGGTCAACTGTATTCATTTGCCGATGACAGCCTTCTGAGACTGGAAGGACCGGACGATGTGATCATCGAGGGAAGTATTTTCGTGCGGGGCGAGAATTCCGGGCTGCTCATCGATTCCGATCAGCGGGTCAAGTTCGCCACTTCCTTTGTGGAGGTGGAGGACAGCATCAACGTGTTCGGCCGCGGCCAGACCCAGGACCTTGAAACCGGGGAATCCACCAGCGTGTTCGTGGATGCCACGGCGGTGATCACCTCCTTCCAGAACGGCAGCGACATCAACATCACGGGAACCTATGACGTGGACATCCTGGGGTCCATCGTGGCCGGCGGCAGCATCGGCCCCACCGGTGTCACCTGGTCCGGGACCGATTCGGAGGCGACCATCGTTGCCGGTGAACAGGTCTATCTGGATTCGGGGGTGCTGGCCAGCGATACGGTCACGTTGATCGGCGGTGCCGCCGGAAGTGACGATGTGAGCCTCGATCCGGATCACACCACCGGGCTCAGCGTGGTGGTCACCACCGCCGGCGGCCTGACCGCCGCGGGTCGGACCTCGGACGGTTCCTACGGCCTGGCCTATATCTTCGGTGAGAGCGGCGTGGAGATGATGGGCCATATCTATGCGGGCGCCAACAAGTCGCTCCTGTTCGACGCGGAAGGCAACCTCATCAAGGAGTCTATCGACTGGGAAACCAGCGTGGGCGGAGATGTGATCATCGAATCTCCCGGCCAGGTGTCTGTCGGCGGGTGGGCGGAGAATGAGCGCAACCAGGCGGTGCTCTCCGGAGATGTGGATCTGTATTTTGAAGACCAACTGGGGAACCCCTTGGGGATGGTGACCATCGAGGCCTCCGCCACGGAGGGAAACCAACGCCTGGGTGATCTCATTTCCGATATCCAGGCCGCCCTCGATCCGGTCTTCGGCGGCGCCATCAACGTCCAGGCCGATGAGGACCGGGTGGTCTTCACCGGAGACACCCCCTTCACCATCACGTCCGATTCCAGTCCCCTGGATCTTCTGGGCCTAGCCGGGGGCGACAACGCGGCCAACGAAGTGGTGCTCGATGCCGAATACACCGCCCCGGGGACATACGCGCCGCCGGTGGGCCCGGCGGAAGTCACCCTGGTGGTCAATGACGGCAACGGCGACCCCTGGGGTCAGATCACCCTCACCGTGGAAGCCGGCCTGGCCTTGCAGGACCTGGTGGATCTGCTGAATCAAGAACTGGACAACTCCGTTCTGAACGATTTTCGGGTGACCTCCGACGGCGGTTCCCTGGTCTTCACCAACGCGTATGATTTTGAAATCGATGCGGCCTCCGTCAACCTCGATGCCCTGGGGATGACCGATGTGGCTTCCGGGACGGTGGCCTCCGAGCGGGCTTCATCCACCTACGAGATCCGGGCGATCAATTCCCTGTTCGGAGGCGTGCTGGAAACCGGCGGCTATATCGCCGCCAAGGACGAGATTCATCTGCGCAACGTGGATACCACCGAGCATCCCTACACCGGGCCGGATACCGGTGTGCGCATCCAGGGATCCAGTGAGATCACCACCCACCAAGACTACAGCGCCATCCGCATCGACGCCAAGTATGACGCCGAGATTGAAGGTCATCTCATCGCCGGGGGCGAGGTGGAAAATATCCGGGATGCCGAGACCGGTGGCTACATCGGATCGGTGTACAACGATTTCGGGACGGATGCCGCCCACACCGAGATCCTGATCCAGGCGGAGCACCAGGTACGGATCGGCACCACCCTCAAGGCCGGCGCCCTGATCCAGGTGACCGGCGGGGACGACCCCTTGGAGGGGGATCCCAACGATATGTTCAACTTCACGGACAGCAGCGTCCTGGTCTACGGCTCGGCGTTGCTGGAAACCTGGGGCGAAAACAGCCGGATCGTTCTGGATGGTCCGGATAAAATCAACGTGCTCACCCCCACCCACTTCCATGAGATCGAGCCGGATACCTGGGTCAAGGGCGATGTGGCGCGAATTGTCGCGGAAGGCCAGTTCATGGCGCAGGGGTACCTGCCGGTGGACGTGGATCTGCACCTGTGGAAACGGGTGGGGACCAGCGAGTACGAAGAAACCATTACCATCCCGGCCGTCGATCTCGAAAATGATGCGGCCCTTATCGCATTTATCCAATCGATTTTTCTCGGAAGCGATCACTTCAATGACATGGAGGTCTCCCACGAGGGGCGCAATTTTATCCTCACCGGCTACGGTTATGACTTCTCGATCCTCGAGGACTCCGAGAATATCGACCTCCTGGGCCTGGCCCCGACGCTTCGCTCCGTGATTTACTACCCGGATGCGGAACTCATCGCCGATGCGGCCCTTCCTTCCACCGGTCAGCTCATCGCCGATGTGACGCTTGATTTACGGATGGATGATCTGCTGGGCGGCCTCATCGACGATGCCGTCGTCATTACGGCCGTGTCCACTATGGACAATACGGACTTTGGCGATCTCACGGCGGATATCAATGCGGCTCTGGATGCCAGTGATTTCGCCCCCATCGATGCGGCGGTGGTGGACGGAAAGCTGGTTTTGACCAGTCTGGGGTACGAGTTCGAGCTCCTGGATACGTCGGAACACGTCAACCTCCTCGGCATCCGAGGGGATTGGGAGACCGTCGAATACCGGGAACTGTCCGAACTGGCGGCCAGCGGTGCCGTGCCCATCACCGGGCAGTTGACCCGGGACGTCACCCTGGTGATTCGGATCGAGGCGGGTGATCTGGATCCGGCCACGGGAACCGATCCGTTTGATACCCTGCTCGGGGCGGTAACCCTGTCGAAGGCGGATACGGCGGACAACACCGGCATCGCCGATCTGATTTCCGACCTCAACGATGCGTTCAGTGCCACCCTCATCCCCCGTTACGACGGAAGCGTTCCGGGTAGCCCGATCCGTCATTTCAGCGACTATATCACAGCGGAAGAGAGAAGCGGCACATTGGTGCTGGTGGGAACGGACGCGTTCAAGATCAAGACGGCGTCCGCGGACGAAACCCTGCTCGGGATGAACGCGACGGTGGATCTGCTTGCCTCGCCGGTCTTCTTCAATGCCTACCTCAACGCTGAGGCGGACCTGCCATCCCCCGTTCTGGCCGACGAAGTAACGCTGGATATAGAGATCAATCGTGTTGGTGAGGTGACCGCCGGTTCAGTCGTTATCCCCGTTGATGCCACCAACACCGACCTGGCGGATCTGGTCGAAGATGTCAACGCTCGCCTTGTCTTGGCGGGCTTCAGCGACATCACGGCATCCCTCGACGGGAGCAGGCTCGAGCTTGAAAGTCTCTACGATTTCAGCATCCAGGGGAGCTCGGTAAACGCCAATTTGCTGGGGTTGACCGCGATCAGCGCATCCCGCCAGGAGCCGCAGTACGAGGTTTCCGGTGAGAATGCCATCCCGACAACCGGCGTGCTGGCCGAGGATGTGGTGCTGGATATCAATGCCACGGACAGTGATGACGTGACGGTGAGCGCGTCGGTGACCATCGCGCGGGACGTCACCACGGACAACCTGGACCTCGATGATCTGGCCGCTGATATCAGCGCGGCCATGAGCAGCGCGGGATTGGACATCACCGTCAGCAACGATTCGGGGCGTCTGGTGTTTGCCAGCGACACGGTGGACATCGAGATCACCGGGGATTCCACAAGCGCGGACCTGCTCGGGCTTTTCGACGTGGCTGCCGATATTTCCGAGCAGTCCAGCCGCGATCCTTCCCTGTTCGAGCTGGTTTCCAATGACGACCTCGGCACGATCGGCATTCTGCCGGACAACATCGCCTTCCATGTGGTCATGTCCACCATCGATCCCAATGACGATCCGGGTGAACTGAGCCCGGATCTGGCCGCACCGGACGGCGTGACCGGGGAACGGGAGGACGTGGTGACCGGCACGGTGATCATCTACCGCGATGACACCCTCGGCAACACCACCCTGGATGACCTGGTCAACGACATCAACGAGGCCTTCATCCGGGCCGGCTTCAGGGAGATCGCCGCTTCGCTGGATGGGGCGGACAGGATCGTGTTATCCAGCCCGCGCGCCTTCGAGATCGATGTGGAACACTCGGTGATCGCGGCGGAAACCGAGATCCCCGCCGAGATCCTGACCGACGCTGTGACGCTGGATATCACCATTGAAAGGCCGGCGGGGAGTTACGCGGGTTCGGTCCATATCTCCATCGACGGCACGAATACGGACCTTTCGGACCTCAACGAAGATATCAACCAGGCGCTGATCGATGACGGTTTCAGCGACATCAAGGCCCGCTTGGTCGGCGATTCCCTCGAGTTCTACAGCCGCCATGAATTCCGCATCGAAGGCAGCTCGAGTCATGCCGACCTGCTCGGGCTGACCACCGTCCACGGGGGCGCCGATGTCGACTCGACCCGGCTGGAGCCCGCCAGTAACGCCTATGCCATCGGTTTTTCCAGCTTGACGAACAGCGCGCAGCTTGCCGTCAGACCGCCCGAGACCTACCGGGTCACGCCCGTGGACAGCATGGTCAACGGCGTGCTCTCGGACGACATCATCCTCGATCTGTCCATCGCCGGCGGTGTTTATGCCGGCGAGGTGACGGTGGAAGCCGCGGCAACCGACGGAACGGCAGGGGGCACGACCGCCAACGCCGGCATCGCCGATCTGGTCCGGGACATCAATACTGCGCTCGAGGATACCGAGATCCCGGGGCATCCCGGGATGTACTTCAGCGAGTTGATCTCCGCCCGGGACGAAAGTGGCGTCATTGTTTTTGTGAGTGATGAGGCGTTTGCCCTCACCAGTGATTCGAGTGACAATCTCGACCAGCTCGGGTTCGGCACGGGGGCTCTGTCCTCGATCCTGTCCACTCCGGACCACGAGGTGGCGGCCGGGGTGGAGCTTCCCGCCAGCGGTGTGCTCACGGGGGACGTGACACTGGCTGTCGCCATCGATGACGGGGCCGGCGGAACCTGGGATGCTAACGTGGTGATCCCGCAGCAGGAGACCGCCTCCAACACCGGCGCCAACGATCTGCTGGCCGATATTGAAAACGCCTTTATCGCCACGCCGGTCTACGACAACGGCGAGGCGACCGGCGCCTATGCCAGCCAGTTCATCACGGTTGAAGCGCGGTCTGGAAAACTGGTGCTCGCCGGTACGCGGGCGTTTACCATCGACGGGGATTCGTCGGTCAATTTGGGCCGGATCGGATTAACCGAGGGGAGTGATCTGACGGCGGTCCAGCCGCCGGCGGTGCATGAACTGGCACCTTTGGATGGGGGCACGGGAGAACGCATCGCCCTGCCGGCGAGCAGGGGGCTGGTGGGGGATGTGACCCTCGACATCCGGATCCTGGACGATGCGCAGGACACGGATGTCAACAATTTTATCATGGGGAGCGAATACAGCGTTACCATTCCCGCCGCTCTGACGGCGGACAATACGAGCATCGATGATCTGATCGCCGACATCAACAGCATCCTCGGCCCGCTGGCCTCCGATATATGGGCGCTGGAAGATGAAGGCTTCATCGTTTTCGAGAGCGATTCGAGGTTTTTCGTCGAATATTCCTCCGTCAATGAGCGCCTGATCGGTCTCACTGACATGCCGGCCGAGGAAATAGAGGCCAATCGCTCTTCCAACTCCGGCGTGCTCACCGATGATGTCACCCTGGTGGTATGGGTGAACCTGGGCACCCAGAAGATCGTGGGCGAGGTGACCGTTTCCGCGGCCGCTACCGCGGACAACGACAGCAAGGGCGGCATCATGGACCTGGTTTTGAATATCCAGGAAGCCCTCAATACAGCCAGTTACGTGAACCTGGACGGCGATGCCTACACGGATGATTTCAGCAACGACCCGGTAACGGTGGGCGGCGTCGCCGATCCCATCGTGAAAGTGAAACTGAAGGACGGAAAGATCCTCTTCACCAGCCAGTACCAGTTCAAGGTTCTGTCCCAGTTCGCCGATCCGGTGGGCGGTCCCGATCTGGTCAGCCGCCACAGCGAACTGCTCGGGCTGGACACCGTGGCGGACGGGACCGATGTGGATTCCTCCAGGCCGTTCAACATCATCGCGGGGGCCGGCGGCTCCGAAGTCATTTTCGGTTCCGCCGAGAATCCGCTCGGGGAGCTGTACATGGCCGGTTCGGTGCTTTCCGACCGCCAGATTTCCCTCGTTGAAGGCCCGGATACCAATCTGGACCTCGACTGGTCGGCCCTGATGCAGACCATCGACGGCCCGATTATCCTAGATCTGGGAGAAAACGGGTTCCTCAAGGGCGACCTCATCGCCGGCGGCAGCGAGGGGGATGTGATCTTGACCGCCGAGAACACCCTGAATCTCAATGGAAAAATTCTGGCGGACCGCGACGTCTTGATCGCGGCCGGCTTTGACGCAGCCAGTCCGGCCGATGACAGCGTCACCGTCAGCCCCACCGCGTGGATCCGGACGAATTCGCTCTCCCCGGATGAAAACAGCGTCCAGATCGACGGGTTCAACAATGTGGTCATCAACGGGCCCATCGGCTCGCTTCAGACCGAAGCGCCGCGCATGGCAGGCGATGTTTTCCTGACCTCGCAAACCGGGGATATCCTTGTGGCGGAGGAACCCGGCTGGATCGAGACGGTGGGGCGGATCGTGCTCACCGCGGAAGAGATTGACATCTTCGGCGTCATCAAGAACGTCGGCGCCACCGCTCCCGCGCCCGTCGGTGACCCCGGTGCCGAGAACTACGAGGTGGTTATCGATGCCTCCGGCACGGCAACCCTTGCCGGAGACGTGGATGCCCTGGGGTCGGTGCTGATCACCACCCCCGATCCGTTGGTTCTCCAGGGTTCAGTCGAGGCCGGCGGAGTGGAAACCTTCGAGTTCATCACTGAAGCCAGGGCGTTTGTGGACGGTGCCGATGAACGGGTGAGGATCGAGGCCCCCAGCATCGTCGTGGGTGGCACCACGGGCGTTGAAGGCCCTGATGGATCCGAAACGGATTTGAATCCTGGTTTGGAGGAGGGGCAGACCTATCCTCTCGGTGCCCGGATCGTTGCATCGGGTCTCATCGAACTGATGGCACCGGATGGCATCGATATCGGAACGGCCGGCGAGCTCATCGTGCGGCATAATGACAGCCTGATTCATCTTGAAGCCGACTATGTGGACGTTCTCGGGGCGCTGTACGCCGGGGCGGAACCCAGCCGCGTTTCTCCGGGCGATTCATCCGGCATTCTGTGGGCCGGATCGGCCGCCGGGGTGCAAATCATCGCATCGGAGATGGCAACCTTCGGCGGAGATGACGTGGCCACCGACCTCGACGTGTTCAACGGCGACGCCGTTACCGCCGGGGAAACGATGGTCCGCGGCGGTTTTATCCAAGCCACGGGGCTTGTGCGGATCACGGTGAGCGGCGGGACTGCGCCTTTCTTCCACCTCAATGAGAAAAGCTTCATCAAGACCGACGCCCTAGCGGTGGACGAACCGCCCGCCGACGCGGCCAGCGCCGTTGAGATCCAAAGCGATGACGGGATCCAGATCCTGGGGACGATCCAGGCCCTGGATCCGGAATCGGATGTGACCCTTGTGTCGGGGACCGGCCTGCTGGAAATTCAGGGTTGGGTGGAGGCGGGAGACCAGTTGACCCTCACCGGGGTGACGGCCGCTTCAGATTCGGCCATCGGCGTTCTGCTCGGCAAGATTCTCTACGAGACCCGCACAACCGTTGCCCTGACCACGGAAAATGAGGCGCGGGCGTTCACCATCGATTTAAATGGCGCACTCATCGACGATTACGGCTTTCTCGTCGCCCTTGATGCCTCGGATCGGGTGATCGTGGACGAAAACGGCGTCGCCCAGCGAAAAACAGGCGATGACGGGTACCCGGAACTGGGCAGAGGCGCCGTCTATATCACCTATGACCAAGACGACAATCCGGTGACGGTGGACAAGGAAGGCTACCTTCTGGCGGAAACTGAATCCAGCGCCGGGGTGACCTATTACCGGGTGGATGCAGATGGCCGGTTCCTGGATGATGCCGGGCTTGTCATCGACGGCAGTGGCCTCCGGCTGGATGCCGCCGGCGAATGGATCAACCCGTTCGGTTACCGCATCGATGCCTTCGGCAATTACCTCAACGAGTACGGCCATGCCATCGATGCCTACGGCTACCGGGTTGACCCGTACGGGAACCTGATGGACACGGACAGCCACCTCATCAGCGCCGATGGCCACCGGATCAACGAGGATGGTTTGCTGATCAACGGTGACGGCGATCCCCTCAACGGGGTGGGCGCGATTCGCACCGCAACGGAGGTGGGCGGGACGCTGTATCTGGCCGATCAGTATGGAAACCTGGTCAGCGACCAGAACGAGCTGATTCGCCAGATTGCCGGCACCTACTACCTGATCAATGAACGGGGCGAGTTGATCGACACGGACGGCGTTCCGTTGACGGCTCTCGACTACCCGGTCGAAGCCCAGGGAGTGCCGGTGGTTGTCTCCGACCCCGGTACCATCGAAGATCCGGTTCCGGGTGCCGCTCGGTTGTCCGAAGGGAGCATTCAACCCGGTGCCGGCCCCATGCCGACCACCGGTCCGGTGATGGTCGACCTGCCTGTGCGCCGGAGCGGCGGGGTGCTCAACACCACGAGTGAGACGGGAACAATCACCATCACGAGTGACAAGGTGGTTGAAATCCACGGCATGGTAGGGGCGGTTTACCTGGATGATGAAGGGGGCCTTCCCGCCCCGGTCCCGGCCGTTAAAGTCAGAGAAATTTCGATCGTGTCTCCGGACGAAGTGTACATTCGTACCGACGCGCTCATCAATGCCAGGGACGGCATTACCATTGAAGGCAGCAATATCTGGGCCCTGGACGAAAGCGTGACCATCGCCCGGGATGAACACTCCGTGGTCCATATGGAAGCCACCGGCGCCGCCCCCAATGACGGCATGATCCACATCGCCCGCAGCCGGATCTACTATTTCCGTGCCCTGGTCTCGGCCGGCGGGGCGGTGGAACTGGTTGGAAACGATGTCGGCGTGTTCGGTACGGTCCAGGTGACCGGCGAAGCCCTCACGGACGATCCCGGCTCACCGTTGTCGCGGGCCGTCATCACGGCGGAAGGCGACATACAGGTCCAGGGAGAGATCCTTTCCGCCGGCGACGTGATCCTTTCCGCCGGTGTGCCGGAGAGTACCATCGGGAACATCGCGATTTCCGCCGAGGGGAAGATCACCGCCGGCTACGAGTCGTCGGTTCCGGGCGACATTCATTTGACCGCCACCGGTGAAGTGATTCTGCTGGCCTACGATGACACCGCCAATGACAGCCTCCAGTTCGCCGAACCTTATGTCACCTATGAACCGGTTTACCTCGACGTCGTCACCGGTTATCGCAAGGTCGAGGCGGGCTTTATTCTGAGGCCGGTGGTGCACTGGATTCCCACCATCACCACGGAACAGACCGGCTTTGACGATGTCAAGGTGGGCAGCGAGTTCGGCAGCGTCGAGACCCGATTGTTCCAGGACGGCTACTATAACCTCGACGCCCCAGCCTCGGATCGCTTCCGGGAGTATTTCGTCCAAGGGGTGGATTACGAAATCGAAGATCTGAATTGGGAAGGAAAACTCAACAGCGACGACGATCCGTTTTTTGCCGGTTGGCTCGGAGAACACGGGAGGTGGATCCATCCGGAAGACACCGATACCGACGCCATCATTGCCCGCCAACTCGTGGAGCAAGTGACCCATTTTTCGGATCCCATCGTCAATCCGTCCTACACCTATGCCCAGGGCGCTCCCGTCGACAACATGGTCAGTAGCGTGATGGCGGACACCTTCGCGCCGGCCATGTTCGTTGTCGTGAGCCCGCAACAGGTTTATCAGGTCCTGAGTCCACAACAGATTTACCAGGATGGCGGCACGTCACAGGTCTACCAGGAGGTGAGTTACGCGGATGTTTATGAATCCCTCACCGTCGCGCACACCGATATCTACGGAATGGTGCATGAATACAAAGCCTGGGATGATCTCACCGATACGGAAAAACTGAACGCCATCCTGGACTACACCGGTTACCAAAAGCTCTTTGACATGCAATTCCTGTCCGGGTTTACGCGGACCGTCACGGTGGGCGACACCGGCGGCCTGGATTTCGCGTTGCCCGGGTATGCCAGTCAGTATCAGCATCTCAGCCGGACCGAGATCCAAGATGCCGGTGCGCTCTATTTGGAAAATGTAGAAATCGGTTTTACCGTGGATGTCGCGACGGACTATTTCGATGCGGGAACTTACACGTTTTCCGGGGATAACGCGCCCCTGGTTCACGGCATCACGGTTGAAAATCCATTGACCGACGAGCTTGAATTCGTTCCGGGGGTGTTCGTCAACGACATTTTTCAGATCACGGATATCGATGCCTTCGATTTGGGAAATATCCATGCCACCACCTACCAGGAAGACAGGGTTTACTTTGATTTCTGGTTCTCGGAATTCGTGCCGTTTGTTCCTTCTTCCAGCAGTCTCACCGATGCCCAAAAGAGCGCCGAAGCCCTGGCGCACTGGCTGCCGCCTAACGAGATGCTCAACGCGGCGCTCGCGGATATCAGCACCGCCGGTATTCCGTCGTCCCTCCTTGAGGACGGAAAGATTGCGTTTTCCAATGAAGAGGCGGCGGATTATGCCAGGATTGTTCGCAATGATTTCGCGGATGACGGCGAATTCATGACCGCGGCAGTGGCCCAGCTGATCCATGACCGCGTTGCGGATACGATATCCGACCTGGCTGATCGGTTCTTCATCGCTGGTCGCGATTACGATGAAGCTTACAGCAATCCGGAAAAGGCGGAATACATTCCCAGCTTCTTCGCGCGGGAGGACCAGATCCTGTCCGATGGCAACTGGGAGAAAGTCTATTCGGACTCCGAGGGCCTCGGCAAAATCAACCGCAACCTGGAAGGCATTCCCACGGCGACTTTCTGGGACCTTGATTTTACCGGTGAGGCGCGCGCGGTAGCCCCCTACGAACTCGATGACGGCACCGATATCTTCGTGCGCGTACCGGAAGATTGGTGGGCGAATTACACCGTCTCCGCGTTGGGCAACGACCGCACGGAGACGGACGACAAAACCCTTCAGTACGTGGGCAACGTCGACACCTATGATGAGACCGTCGGTTACGTGCGCAACGTCGCCCAGCTCCAATATACCCAGGAGTGGTCCTCCATGGTGGCGCAAAGCCGTCCCGTCAATCCGAAGAACGGGGAGACCTATTGCGTGGACGACTATGACAACAGCGCCGAGCGCTGGGTTGTCACCTATCTTGAAGAACCGGATGCGGCCTGGACGGATCCATACACCGCCTACACCCAATACAGCATTTTTGACGGCCGGCAGACCGATGAAACCATCCTGCCGTATGTCGCTGGACTTTACACGGGGCTTATCGATTTGCAGGTGGAACAAACCGGCGGCTACGACGGTGCCATTTCAGATTACGGCTTCGAGGGGATCAACGCGATGCTCGAGCCGGGGTTGATTTCATCCGGAATCAACTACCAGCTCATTGAGGAAGGCGACAATTCGGTAAAGGTTGAGTGGACCCCCGAAGACTGGGATCTGGGGGATGCCGGCACGGTCAGCACCACCGGTGAAACGTCCGGGTTTACCGGTGGCAACTGGACGCAAGGCGAAGATGCCCTCGGACGGCCCGTGTATGGCCAGCTGGATGTGAATGACATTCTGGCCGTGGCTCAAAACGGGGTGCAACTGGAGAAGATCGCCACTTACGCTGATTACCAACAGAACGTGGGAGAATTAAAAAAATACTACGACAATATGTACTATCTGCACCAGGGCCGATCCACTTGGGAGGTTTCCGCCTACGCCGCCCACTACTTTGGCGCGTCCATGGGGGATTGGCACCTGGCTGTGATCAGCGATGCGGAGGAAAATGCCCTTGTGCGCAGTCTGGTGGACGCTTACGCGCCGGGTGAAAGTGTGTGGCTTGGCGGCTATGACGTTACAAACTACAGCCAAAACTACTGGTCGATGAAATGGCAGGGGGGAACGTCCATTTCCACCGGCAGCGGCTACAACAATTTCCACTCCGGCGAGCCCAACGACTTGAACGATGAAGACCACCTCATCATGTGGCCGGACGGGACATGGAACGACCTGGACCAGAGCGCGGAACTCAAGGCTGTTTTTGAGCGCGATGCGTACTGGAGCGATCCCTATGTCCGTGGCGAGAACCAGGAAGATTTCATCTACAAGCTGAAGACGGAGTGGGAAGCCATCCAGGATATTCGTTCGAACATCACCTATCGCGTTTTCACCGATGCCCATGACATCGTGGACAAACGCCCCCGCTATGAGACGCTGGAAAGCGAAGTTCCGGTGATCAAGATGGAACAGGTCACCAATTGGGAATTCGTGCCGGTGGTGGCGCAACAGCTCCGTTGGAGCGGCAGCGTCGTGACGCCGGACGGACCGCTCGACCTGAGTGTGTTCGATCTCGATACTCTGAGCGCCAAAGGAAACATCACCATCACCGCTGCCGCCGATGTGCTGGTCAAGGGCAGCATGGAGGCCGCCGGAGAAGACAGTGTCGTTTTAATCCAATCGACCGAAGGCCATGTGACCGTCGGCGGTGACATGCCGGTCCATCCGACGATCCATGATGTGATCCAGATCACCGCCACCGGCGGTATTGATCTGGACGCATTCGGCGATGTGGTGATCGGTGAAACGGCCACCCTGGAAATAACCGGAGAACAAACCCCGCTGTCGGGAGAAACCGACATTTCCGTCACCGCCGGTGAAGACCTCACCATTGCCGGAGAGATTCTGGCCCGCTCGGGAGCCGAGGTTGCAGCCGGTGGCGATGTTCGGATCAGCGGTGGCCTCTCCGCGGTGAACAGCACCATTCAAATCAGGGCGGGGCTGGGGGAAGATGGTGAAGGCGGCATTCACCTGGCCAGCGGTGAATTCAACGGCGTCGGCGGGATGATCGAGACCCTGGGCGAAGGCGGCGAAATCCGTTTGTATGCCGGAAACGCCGGAGGCGATATTTCTCTCCTGGATGTCAGCCGCATCAGTACCGAAAGCTTGATCCTTCATGCCATGGCCGGCAGCATCACCCAGTCCGCCGGTGCAGAGCCCGGGGATCAACAGTTGTCTCCCTCGGTGGGCGTCTTGATCGCCGCCGATTCGTTGGAGGCCCGGGCGGCAGCCGGCATCACGCTGGAAAATATAACCGTCGCGACCCTGGATGCCGTTGTGACCGGTACGGGGGGGATTGAAATTCACAACACGGGACTGCGGTCTTCGGCGGTGGCCAGAGGGCCCTCGTATCCCGACACGGTGACGCTGAAGCGCATCGAGACCGCCGACGGGCCTGTTACGGTGGAAACGATTTCCAATTCGCTCATCATCAATAGCGTTCGATCCCTCACCGATTCGGATGAAAACGACATCACCATCACCGCCTTGGCCGCCGGCGACGATGGTGTGGCGGTGGAGCTGAACCAGGTGGCGGCGGCCGGCGCCGGTGACGTGAGCCTGACCGTGGAGGGGACGATTGCGCATCCGGCCGGAAACCTGGTCGCCGACAGGGCCGCGGTTCACGCTTTCGGGAGCGTTGGGCTTCTGACGGAGCTGAACGTTCTTTCGGTGGCGATCGCCGGCGCCGGCGACCTGAACCTGGAAAACAGCAGCGCCGATCTGATCCTCGAAGATATCCAGGTGACCAACGGCAACATCGACGTGCTGACCGACGGAAACCTCATCGCCCAAAGCGTCGTGCTTTCCACGGACTGGAACAGCACAAGGATGCCGCCGAGTGCCAATGTCATTACCCTGAGGACCGCCGAAGGCAGTGATGGTACCATCACGGTGGTGAACATCAGCGGCGGCACCTACGCCGCCAGCGAGGAAGAGGCGGATGCCATCCGCCTTGAAATGCTCAATTCACTGTTGGCCGAGATCGATACAAGCGGAATTCCTTCCGCTTTACTGGGGACGTTAACGAATCCGGATGGCAGTCCGATCCTGGACCGGTACAACCAAAAGATCATCGTGGTAAAACTCGATTCCCAGGAGGCCCGGGACCTTGCCAATATCGTGAGCGGAGCGATATCGGCGGCATCCGACACCCGGGTGATTGCCGAGGATGATTTTCAAGACGGAAAACTGATGTCCGGCCATGCGGCATTCCTGATTTTCACCCGCATGCTGGACAGGCTGGGAATTGCGTATGAGGCCGTTTTCAGCAGTGAGGCGGGTGCCGATGCATTGAGCCTGCTCACCCTTACCAAGCAGTTCTCCTCCCTGGGAAAAGTCCAGCTCTTCGCTGACGGCGCCATCACGGACGGCACCGGAAGCTCAGGGACGGCGGGTATCGTGGCGGATCGATTGACCCTGGTGGCCGGAACCGAGATCTCAGGACTCACGGTGGCGGTGAATACGGTGGAGAACGCCCAATCGATTTCCCATGCCGCGGTAAGCCTGATGGATGTGGATGGATTCGGCGAGCGCAGTCCCGGGCTGGAAATGGTCACCGCCGAAGCCGGCGCCCTCGCGGTGACTTCGCAAGCCGGTTTTATCGTGGGCAATGCGTTCAGCCGCGGGCCCCAAGCCGACCTCTCCCTGAATTCTATCAACCGCAGCCTCTTTGTTAAGGAGACCGGCAGCAGCCTGATCTCGGATGGCGACATCTCCCTGAGCGCCGGTGGAGACGTGATCCTGACAGGGCATGTAAAGGCCAACGACAAGGCTTTCCTCAATGCGGGCCGATACCTGAGTACCTTCGGCCAGGAAGCCCGGCTGGAGGTGAACGCCCTCGCGGTCAACGCCGGCGCCACCGTTACCCTCAGCGGCCATCTGAACTGCCTTGGCGAGTTGGACGTGGTCAGTGCGGGGAATGTAAACCTCCTGGGAGACGTCCAGCAGCACAGGGGGATCAATGTGTATGTCGAAGCCGTGGCGTTGCAGCAACAGTACCTCAAGGATCTGAAGGCCAATCTCAGGGAGCAGGCGGCGCTTCAGCAAGCGTACAAAACTCTCGAATCGGCGATGGTGGGCTACGAGGTCGGCCAGAGCCATGTCTTTACAAATCTGAAGGATGCCCATTTTCAGAAACTGGTCAGCCTGCCCCTTGAGATTCAACGCAATCAACTGATGATGCAGTTCGACGCCATGGCGAATCTCATCGATGTCCAATCCGAACTGCCCTCGAGTTTGGAGGAGATGCCCGGATATACGGCCCTTGTCACGGAGCGTGCCGATCTGCTGCAAAATATCAGCGTCCTGGAGCTTGAGCTCGACGGCATTCAGCACGAGATTGCCGTGATCGAAGGGGCGGATGCCGGCTATTTGGAAGAGCTGGCGATTCTTCAGGCGGCCATCTCTTCCCGGCAGGAGTACGGCAGTCAGGTGGATGTCCTCCTGCAAGCCGTTGCCACCGAGCTCGCCGAACGGGGGGCACAGATGCCGTCGCCAAGCCTGGAAGCCTCGGAGTTGATCGATCTGGGCGGCATCTCTTCGCTTGACATGGCCCAACTGGACCTCGTTCAGCTTGTCGCTCTGGCCGGTGATCTGCTCGCTTCGAAGGAGGATGTGAGCACGACGCTCTCGGAATTGGCGCTCCAGGAGTCTCTACTTTTCGAAAAAATCGAGATGTACAAGGGGACGCTGGCGGTGACCGAGGCGCAACTGGAGAGCCTCGAGGCGCATATCGCCGGTCTCTCTACCCAGATAGAGGCCGTAGAAGCCCAGGTTGGACAAATCAGCGAGGCGCTCTTGATTCTGGGTGAACTGACGGGTCAGCAAGACTACGCAACGCTGGACAGCCGTCTGCGGACATTGGCTTCCGATCCCGGTATGCTGAGTGAAAAGATGCAGGCATTTGTAAAACGCCTGGAAACCATCCCCAGCTACGCGACCATCCTTGAAAACCTCGATACGCTCAACGTCAGGCTCGAAACGACAGAGCCGGCCATTCGAACAATCAGCAATTTGATGGAGATCAAGGACTATGCTCTTCTGGACGACGGGTTGCGCAACCTGGGGGATGCCTTGGATGTCTCGCTGAGCACGGAATTTTCGCGGACAATCACCTCTTTCATGGAACAAGCCCCCACTCCGTTGACACAAATCGTGGACGATCTTGTCAAAACGGATCCTTTTCTGCTCGATGTTCACAATCAATTGAAGGGGCTGACGGACGTAAGCGATATTTTGGGAGATATTTTATACGCATTCAAGAAACGCTTCGGAGAAGATCAAGATGACTTGTCGTTGAACAAGCGTGCCACCTACATAAACCACAAGGAATATGGATGCGCGATACAGTACGAGTACGCAAGAGGGCTGTTCCGTTATTTCCCGATCGAGAGTTTAAACCTTGATCTTTTCATGAACAAAAAGACAACCTATGACCAACTTATCGTTTACTACAGCGGTCTCGTCGATGCCGCAAGAGAGGTGTCGCGACTCGAGACTTTCAGAAAAGATCTGATAGACGATATTGATTCATTAGAATTTCAGGAAACTTATACAAACAGTCTCGATCAAATCAAGACCTCCTTGTATGATGAAAGAAAGTACCTGGAATCCCAGGTGGAATCGATCCGCAAGGACCTTACCCAGTGGGAGGGGATGCTCGACACCGGGGAAGGCATTCTCGCGGACGGCATCGGACTGATCACCGATGAAATAGATCAACTCAATACCGATCTGGCGGCCCTCCAGGCACAGATACTGGAGGAGCTGACTCCGGTGTTCGAAGCCACCCTTGAAACCCAGGGTGAATTGATTGACCAGGTCGAGGATTTTTACCATCAGCTTTACAACGAAGAAAATGGATTGTTCTTGCAGAAAGAAACAATTCAGGAAAACCTTTTCACCTCCCAAAGCAGACTCGATGTGCTGGAAACCGAGGAGTTGCAGATCAAGCAAGAGTTTGAGGAGATTGTCCAGCAGACCTGGGCCCAACGCTTTGATCTGGGCGATACCCACTTGGCCTACCAGAATCTCGAGGCGGATTTTCTGCGGACGGCCCAGAAGCTTCGCCTGATGCAGGGCGGGGTGGACCTGTCGGCCCTAGCCCAATCGTTCAGGGACAACCTGGCGGACATGAACGATGAGCTCCGGTCCATTTCCAGCAACCTCAAGCTGCTCAAGTCGGAAGAGGTGTTCCTGTCTCAACAGCTTCAGGAGGCCCAGGCCGCGCAACAGGGCCCGACGTCGGTACGCATCCAGGCGCTGGGGCTGCAAACCGCAAGAGATGCGTTTGGCGATGATGCCACCGTGATCGCCTTTGATCAAAATGATGGAATCGATCCCGTGTCCGGGCAAGGGGGCAAGGTCGTCGCCCAGGATGCGTTCACCGGATACTACCTGTACACCGACGGGGAAAGCGACGGGCTGTTTTACCGTGATGTGGCCGAAACACCGGGGGATTCCGGCGATGATACCTTCTATGTCAGCGCCTTTGAGCTGGAATCGTCGGGGGCAAGCCGGGTCTATCGGGACACCCGGGAAACGCCGGATGATCTCACCGACGACACGCTGTATGTCTGGGCCGGAGACGGGGCGGCGCCTGAGCAGGTATTCCTGTTCGACGGCACCTATGTCGTGAGAAGCATCAGCGGCCTTCTCAACGAAACCCACCAGGAGGTCAGGAGCGATACAGGGCAAACACAGGATGTGACCATCGAAAGCGCCATCTACGATGTGCACGATTACCGCTATCGTTTTCTGACGCTGACCCCTGAACCGGAGTTTGGACAAGACACGTTTTACATTCTCGATCCGGATTCCCACCAAATCAAGGAGTTCGGTTCCATCCTCGATGAACTGGCGGCAGATGCGGCGGGCCCGCGATCGATTCCCCTGTTTGTTCGCGGTGAAGACGGGGTGGACAACACCGGCGCCACCAGGACGGTGGGGGCGGGTGGGGTCGTGGTTCTGTATCCCGGTCAGCGCCTGGCGGATCTGGGCGTGGCGACTCTCCAACCGGAGGATGTCTTGGTCCGGTTCATTGAGCAAAGCCCCGTGTTCAACGCCCTGCCCTCGGGTGACTTCACTTTCGTGAATCCTGAGGCGTATTCCGGAATGGAGGTGGAGGCGGTGCCGGACCTGTTTGCGGAGGTCGTCTACCAGGGACGACATCTGCTGCCGGTGACCGTCTCGGATAGTGGCAACATCAATTTCAGCGGTATATCCCTGACCGCCTCGGATTCCCTCGTTCTGGAGGCAGCCGGCCGTATCGAGGGCCTGGCGGCCGGCGAGATTCTTTCCGCCGACCTCATCGACATCCAGAGCGGCGAAGATCTGTCCATCGGTGGTACGCTCCTCGGTGGCGCCGTGGTGGACATCTACACGGACGGTAGCCTGTTCCTGGAAAATACGGCGTTGGTTCAGGGAGACGCGGTCCATTTGACCTCCGAACTCGGAGAGGTGATCGCCGATGTGGGCAGCAGCGTGGTGGGGGAGGTCTTGTATGGGGAGGCCCAGGATGGATTCAGCGTTTTTGGCGATATGCAAGACTATCAAGTGGCCGTGGCTGAACAGGGGGATGTGACGATCACGGACACCAATACCCTCGGCCGTGACAAATCGGTCAATCTGGAAAATGTTCATACGGCTTTCGGCCGGGTGAGCGTTCTGGCCGATTCTACCATCACGGCGCTTTCTGTCGGGGCAAATGATATCGAGCTGGTGGCCACGGGGGCCGGCAACATCGAGCTGGGCGTGCTTCAGACCTGGGGCAGCACCATTACCCTGGATGCCGCCAGGTTCGTAAGCGATGTGGCCGGCATGACCAGCTCCGTTACGGCGAATGAAGTTTCCATCACCGCGGGCCTCGATGTAACGGCGTCGCTGGCTCTCTGGAACGTCGATCCCGTGATCCGCTCGAATTTGAGTGTCCTTATCGATGAAAACTACCACGGCCCCTTTGTTCTTACCGCCGAACGGGACATCATCATAGATGCGCCGGTTTTCACCGATGACATCGTTGATTTCAAAGCGGAGAACATCATTTTCACCGACAAGGGGGCGCTGGGGAATCCTCTCGGTACCATCGCCCTTCATGCCGGAAGCGAAGTGCAGTTCAGTCAGTTTTCATCCGACGGGATCCAGGCGGCGCTCCTTGGCAAGGATGTCCGGATCCAGGCAGCCAGAATCGTCGGCGCGGAGCACAGGACCATCAGCGCCGACACGCTTTCGGCGATCGCGGAATCGGGGTTCGGCCTCCGGACCAATGTCCGGCACCTGGAGGCCCGGGTGCTTGGGGACGGAGATCTTGAAATCAACGCGTTGGGCTCCATTGAACTGGGCGGGGTAGACGTTCTCGATGGAACCCTCTCGGTGGTCTCGTCCGGAAACATCCTTGCCCGGGATGTGAACGTCAGAACAGATCGGTATGCCAACCAGTTGTTGTTGAAGGCGGCGGGCGGCATTGCCGTCGATCAGGTCGTGGTGGGGCAAAGCATGGGGGTTTTGCTGGAACGCGGCACGTCCCTGAGCAACATCGACAATGCGTTGGGTGTCCTGCCGGTTGCCCTGGACGAAACAATGCGGGAAGGCGACCCGGCGACATTTCAGGTTGAAATAAGGGATCTTTCGGGAATCCTCCCCGCGGGATCCGCCGATTTTGAAGTGCAGGTCGATTTTGGCGATGGCACTCCGGTCCGAACCATCGTGGTGCCCTATGTGGAACCGCAACTCCCCACCTATGGCAAGCCTTCTCTGGTGATTGACGGCGGCTTTGCGGATTCGTGGCTCGGCGGCGCCATTGCGGCGGCAGGGGACATCAACGGCGACGGATATGCCGACATGGTGGTTGGACAGGGGGCCGCCGACAGAATTCTGATTTTCCTCGGCGGGAAGGGGGGATTCAGTGAAACACCGAATGCGGTGATCGAAGGTCCCCAGGCCGGCTCAGGTTTCGGCGACAGGGTCGCCTCGGTTGGGGACATCGATGGGGACGGTTTTGACGATATCATCGTGACCGCTCCCGACAGCACCACCGCCACCCAAATCAGTATCGTGCAAACGGATGGGACGATTGTTAAAGAGACGGGCACTCTTTTCGGCCAGGTACTCGTTTATCAAGGCACGGAGACCGGGCTGGCGTCCAAGGCGTCCTGGACTTTGGAAGGTTTTGAAAAGGACGATGGGATCATCGTGGCGGGCGCCGGGGACGTGGACAACGATGGCTATGGCGACATCCTGGTGGCTGAGCCCCAGGCCGATGTGAGCATCGTGATCGATGGTGAGCTGGTCACCCTGGAGGATGGGGGAACGGTCCGGCTATTCACCGGATCGGCCCACGGACTCTCCGGGGAGCCGGCATGGACCTACCTGGGGCAGGAAGCTGGCGGGCTCTTCGGCTCGGCGGTATCCTCGGCGGGAGATGTCGACGGTGACGGCTTTGACGACATCATGATCGGCGCTTACCTGGAAGATGGGGGGGGGCTGATCGACAGCGGCCGGTGCTATTTTTTCCAGGGATCGGAAAACGGGATTTCGAGCGTGCCCATGATGGTTTTGGAGGGTGGACAGGAAGGGGACTGGTTCGGGGCATCCATCGCCGCCGTGGGCGATGTGAACAATGACGGATTTGACGATGTCCTCCTGGGAGCACCTGGCCACACTGGCGGGGACGGGGGCTCCGGGGTGGCATATCTCTATTCGGGAACCTTGGACGGACTTGATGCAAATCCGCTGACAATAAATGCCCAAACCGGATACGAACGGTTCGGCCGGGAGGTTTCCGGCGCCGGGGATGTGAACGGGGACGGCTACCGTGACGTTCTGGTTCGGGGAGTGACGCAAAACGGCGATGTCCAAGAAGTCCGAACGGTTCTGTATCTCGGCGCCCAAGAAGGCTTGCCCAACGAAATGATCGCCTTGGGCGAGAGGGTGGTCCTGAGCGCCGGGTTCGGTGATCCCGGCGGTTCGATGGCCGGCCTTGGCGATATCGACGGTGACGGTTTCGATGATATGGCCGTCGGCGTCTGGACGAAGGTTGGCAAAAACCTGGGGGGGATTCTCATCTATGATGGTAGAGTCGTCGACCTCGACCCACCGATGGTCGGCTCTGCCCAGTTCAGCCACCTCTACCAGGACGATGGCGACTATATCATCAGCGTAACGGTGGCCGGGACGGCCACGCGAGACCTTGGCGCCCTGAGAATCCCGGTGGACAATGCATCACCGGTGCTGGGACCGCTGCACATAGAATCGGTGGGGGGCGATGAAAACGGGTCGGTGGCGGTGAACGGGGTTTTTACGGATGAAGGTTTTGCCGATACCCACACCGGACGGGTGGAATGGGGCGACGGAACAACTTCCGATGTGATGATCGATGAAGAGAACGGAACCGGCACGTTTACGGCCAGCCATACCTACCTGAATGCCGGAATCTATGATGTCAGCGTAACCCTTTCAGACGATGACGGCGGTAGTGCCGTTCAGACGGGGACCGCAATGATCGCCGGCACACGGGTGCACGACGGTGTCCTGGAGATCGTCGGTACCGCCGGCGCCGACAATGTGACGGTGAGGAGGAGCGGGGCGGATGACGAATGGATCGAGGTCCGGGCCGGTTTTCTGTCCGAGGACAACCATACCCGCGCCTATGCGGCCGATTCCATCGAGCGTATCGTTGTCATGGCGGGCGACGGGAATGACTGCGTGAAGATCGACCACGAGATTGTCAACCCGGTGACGATGGACGGCGGCGATGGAGACGATCATCTCTTCGCCGGTGGCGGACCCGCCGTTCTCATCGGTGGCCCCGGTGATGACAGAATCTTCGGATCGCCGGCGAGTGATACCATTCATGGCGGAGATGGAAACGATACGCTTTTCGGAAACGGCGGCGATGATATCATCAATGGGGGCATGGGCGACGACCGGGTCTTCGGTTCCACCGGCGGTGACATTCTTTCAGGGGCCGATGGAAATGATGTTGTATTCGGTGGCGAAGGCGACGACATCCTTTACATCGGAGCCGAAAACGATCGGCTGTTGGGCGGCCAGGGTGAAAATGAATTCAAGGAAGGGGATATGCCAGTGCCTGCGCAATATCTCCTTTCGGACGGAGGGATACTGGAGAGCGGACAAGCGTTCAACTGGATGGATGCCGATGGCGATTCCCGAAGTCCTCAGCAAGTCGGTGAAATCGATTCGAATCAGGTTGGAACCGAATCCTGGGTCACCACCACGGTAACGATGGCGGCGGCAACGGAGGCGGGGGATGATTTCCGCCTCGGTGATGACGAGGATTTCTCGCCGGACAGCTACCGGGGAGTGGATTTCGTTCGGGAAGCGCCAGGTGCCGATACCGTTGACGCCAAAGCCGGTGGCGACCAATTGCCCGGCAGTGGGCGGAGCTCGGGAAATGACGTGGTTGAGGCGGAACAGGACGACAATACGGCGGCCACAAACGACCGGTCCCGGGTGTCCAGTGCCGTCACGCCGCCGGCGACAGGTGAAACTGAAAACCAGTCGCCAATGATCGTATTTGAAATGAATGAAAGGGACTTTGACGATCATTCCCTGAAGTTGAAGGTCACCCCGGAAGCGGATGCGGCGAATCTTTTCTCCGGTTTGGAGGATGGAAACCTTTGGCTTTCGGACTTTTTGACCAACTGCGGTGAAGGTTTGGAAGATCCCAATGCAAAGATCGCCTTGGTGCTTACCGAACCGATGAATTCCCAGGCGGTTCAGACGGAGTTTAGGAACAGCGGCAATCATCGCAAAGCTGTGAACAAGAAGAAATAAAAGGGGGTTGGCCTCCCGGACCGAACCGGTGGAAAAAAGTTTTTCAGGCCCTGAAGACCGTGCGGGCTCGCTGTTTGATGCTGGCAGAGACAAACCGCGAGCCGGCACGGTTTTTTCAACTGAAAGGGATTCAAGGAGATTGCCGTTATTCGAAAAAAGAGCTATAAGAAAACAGTCGAATTCATCCGAATTCACCTCAACCACCCCAAAAACCATTCAAGGAGGAAGACTCATGGCGGACCAGAAAGATGCCAGTTCCGAGCAAGTGACTCAGACCCGTATCCTTTGGGATGATGCCAACATGCGCAGCGTCTATTGCAACGTTTCCAACGTCGCTGGTGGTCGTGAGGAAATCGTGCTGCTGTTCGGTATGAACCAAGCCTGGCACGCCGGGCAAAAAGAGATCAAGGTCCAGCTTTCCGATCGCATCGTGATGAGTCCTTTTGCCGCCAAACGGCTTTCCATCCTGCTCAACAACGTGCTGGCGGACTACGAGAAGCGTTATGGCAAGTTGGAGCTCGGCTTGCCCCAACCGACGCCGGCGCCGTCGACCTCCATTCAGTAAGAAAGTCATCGGGCATCAGTCATTGGTCTTTGGATAAGCATCTTTAATAATCATCATCGTTTAATTCTTTATCCGAGGCGCGGCGAAGCCATGGACCAGGATCGGGCCGATCGGGGCAATCCCCGTTTGTTGGAAACGCCGGACGGGGCCTCGGGTCCCCACGGATCCGACCCGGACTACCTGTTCTGGTCCCGCTTCGCCGAGGCCAAAACCCCCAAGACGTTCTGTCAAAGCTGGCTTCCCCTCCAGTGCCGCATGCTCCGCGGTGTCAAAAGCGCCATGGTCCTACTGGGCGATGCCGATCAAGGGCCCTTCAGCCCGGTGGCGGTGTGGCCGGACGCCAAGCTCGGCATGAGCCATCTGACCGGCACGGCGGAAAAATCGCTGCGGGAAAGACGCGGGGTGTTGGTCGGGCCCGGCCAAGGCGCAGCACCCACCGAAACCTGCCAGATCGCCTATCCCGTTCAAGTTTCCGAAAAGATTCACGGTGTGGTCGTCCTGGAGGCCGAGGGATGTAACCGCCCCCAAGTCCAGGCCCTGATGCGTCAGCTTCACTGGGGAGCGGCCTGGCTCGAAGTCATGATCCGACGTTCCGAGGCCGCCCACGCCGAAGAGGCCAACCAACGGTTGCGCCGTGTACTCGATCTGGTGGTCAGCGCGCTGGAACATGAAGAATTCTTTCCGTCGGCCATGGCGCTGGTGACGCGGATGGCGACGGTGCTCGAGTGCGACCGGGTGAGCCTGGGGTTTGTAAAGGGCCATCACGTACAGGTCTCCGTTTTGAGCCACAGCGCTGCTTTCGGTGATCAGACCAACCTGGCCCGGGCCATCGGGTTGGCCATGGACGAGGCCGTGGACCAGAAGGCGGTGGTGCGCTACCCCGACCAGGATCCAGCGGAACCTGTTTTCAGTCGGGCGCACGGGGAGTTGGCACGCCAGTATGGATCCGGTTGCGTTCTGAGCATCCCCCTGGAAGTGGATGATCGGATCCTCGGAGCCTTGACCCTGGAACGCCCGACGGACAAACCCTTCGATGCCAGGGTGGTGACGTTCTGCCAAAGCGTCGCGGACGTGATTGCGCCGGTGTTGGCCATCAAACAGCGGGAGGACCGCTGGATCGTGCGCAAGGTGGCCGATTCCTTCACCGTCCAGGTCAAGCGTTTGCTGGGCCCCGGTTACATGACGCGCAAACTTGTTCTCGGCGCTCTGAGCGCGCTGGTGATTTTTTTTGCCCTGTTCAAAGTCGACTACCGGGTAACAGCCGACAGCGTCATCGAAGGACAGGTGAAACGGGTAGTGGCCGCGCCTTTCGACGGATACATAAAGGAGGCCCCTATCCGGGCCGGCGACGTGGTGCGGGCGGGAGAAACCATCTGCGTCCTGGACGACCGGGACCTGAAGCTGGAGCGTTTCAAGTGGGTCACCGAGCGCGAGCAACTCACCAAGCAGTACCACCAAGCCATGGCCGAGCACGATCGGCCCCAGATCCAGGTCACCAAAGCCAAGATCGAACAGGCCAACGCCCAGATTGATCTGCTGGACGAACAGCTTGTCCGCACCTGCATGGCCGCCCCCTTCGACGCGGTGGTGATGAGTGGAGACTTGAGCCAGTCGTTGGGATCACCGGTGGAACGGGGCCAGGTGCTCTTCGAGGTGGCCCCCCTGGACGAATACCGGGTTATCGTGGAAGTCGACGAACGGGACATCGGCTGGATCGATGTCGGCCAACGGAGCGATATTATTTTTTCTTCGATTCCCGGCGAGAGGTTCCCCTTTGTGATCCGAACCATTACGCCGGTGACCACCGCCGAGGAGGGACGGAGTTTCTTTCGGGTGGAAGGGCATCTGGAAAAGGCCAGTGAGCGCTTGCGACCCGGCATGGAAGGGGTGGGCAAGATCACCGTTGACCGGCGCCTGCTCATCTGGGTCTGGACCCACAAGGCGGTGGATTGGGTGCGACTGAAACTCTGGCGCTGGATGCCGTGATTGGAAACTGGAGCTATTTGGCAACATTCAGCCTTTTGACATGGGCCCTGGGTCGGTGCCATTTTTTTGAACCGCCCGTTCGCTGACGCTCAGGGAAAAACCGTTATCAGTTATAAGTTAAAAGTTATCAGGTAAGAATAAAAACACAGATAACCGAAAACAGATAACTGATAACATACCTCGCTTCTTCGCTTTCTTCCCGAACTTGGCGGGATGACACTCTCTCCCGCTGTCATTCCGAACGGAGGTGAGGAATCTTGCGGTTGGGGAAATGGCGGGAGGTGGTGGCAAATGAGGAAGAGATCCCTCGTCGCTAACGCTCCTCGGGATGACAGAAAAGAGAGGGGCGCTGCTCGGAATGACAGAAAAGAGAGGGCGCTCTCCGGGATGACAAGTTGAGCGCTGAAGTTTTGGAAAAACAATCGTTCAAATTTTCAATCCAATGCCTTAAGTTCGGTAGATTTAACCAATAACGGCAAAAGGTTATGTCCGATTCCCTCTACAGCCCAACCTGGTACCGGGTGGCAGAATTGAAGCCCCGTCTGCGGGGTCACGTCCAGATTCATCGCCACCATTACCGCGGGGAGCTGTGGTACGTGCTCCAGGACCATCTGTCGGGCAAGTTTCATCGGTTTACTCCGGCGGCATACCAGGTCATCGGGTGGATGGACGGTACCCGTACCGTACAGCAGATCTGGGACATGGCCTGCTGGCGCCTGGGGGCCGATGCGCCGACCCAGGAGGAGATCATCCGCCTCTTGAGCCAGTTGCACGCTGCTGACGCCCTTCAGGCCGACGTGATTCCCGACACCCTGGAACTGCTCAAGCGTTACGAGAAACAGCGCTACGCCAAGTGGAAACAAAACCTGCGCAGTCCGCTGTTTATGCGTTTTTCCCTGTTGGATCCGGAGCGCTTGCTCTCCCGGTCGGCATGGCTGGTGCGACCCGCCTTCAGTTGGGCCGGTTTCATTGTCTGGCTGGTGGTGGTGGGGAGCGGCCTCTTTCTGGCCGGGGTGCACTGGTCCGAACTGACGTCGGATATCACTGACCGGATCCTCTCTCCCGGCAACCTGGCCGTGATGTGGCTCACCTTTCCTTTTTTGAAGGCCTTCCACGAATTTTCCCATGCCTTTGCCGTCAAGATCCGGGGGGGTGAGGTCCATGAGATGGGCATCATGCTGCTGGTGTTCACCCCCATTCCCTACGTGGACGCTTCGGCCGCATCGGGCTTTCGCCAAAAGCGTGACCGTATTCTGGTGGGGGCGGCCGGGTTGATGGTGGAAATCTTCATCGCCGCGTTGGCCCTGTTCGCCTGGATCCAGATGGAACCGGGAGCGGCGCGTTCCCTCGTTTACAACGTGATTTTCATCGCCGGTGTTTCCTCGTTGTTTTTCAACGGCAATCCCCTGCTGCGTTATGACGCCTATTATGTGTTGGCTGATTTTCTCGAGATGCCCAACCTAGGCTCCCGGGGGACCCGCTACTTCTTCTATCTCATTCAGCGTTACTTGCTGGGAATCAAGGATGTCGAGCCGCCGCCTTACGGTCGGGGCGAGCGCGGCTGGTTCGTGGCTTACACGGTGGCCTCGTTCATCTATCGGATTTTTGTCTATGTGGCCATCATCCTGTTTATCGCCTCCAAGTTTTTTTTCGTGGGGGTGATGTTTGCCGTTTGGGGAATGGTGAACATGCTGGTTCTACCGGTTTTCAGAGGGGCCAAGTTCCTGCTGACATCGCCGCGCCTGAGCCGCAACCGGGGGCGGGCCTTGTTGGCCGGCGGCTTGCTGGTGGCCGCAGGCGCAGTGGCTGTGGGGGGAGTGCCGATCCCGTTGAACACGGTCACCGAAGGGGTGGTGTGGCTGCCGGAGAACGCCTTCGTGCGAGCCCGGACGGACGGATTCGTGGCCGAAGTGCTGGTGGTACCGGGAACTCGGATCGGCGTGGGCCAGCCGCTGATCCGTTGCATCGATCCTTTGCTGCCGGCCCAGATCCGGCTCCTGGAGGCCCAAAAGCAAGAAATGGAGGTGATCTATGACACCGAGCGGATCGTTGACCGGGTCAAGGCGGAGATCACCCTCGAAGAAATCGCCCACATCTCGGCCCGGTTGAAAGACGCTCGGGAACGTGAAGCGGAGTTGACCATCCATAGCCAGACCGAAGGTCTTTTCATTGCTCCCATGGCCCGGGATCTGCCGGCCGCTTTCGTGCATCGGGGGCAGTTGCTCGGGTACGTGGTGAGCCCCGCCACCGTCACCGCCCGGGTGGTAGTGGCCCAATCCGAAGTGGATCTGGTACGGCAACGGACCCGTGAGGTCCGGGTGCGAATGCCGGAAAGTCTTTCGCAGACCCTTCCGGCCGTGTTGCAACGCGAAGTGCCGGCCGCTACCGATGAGCTGCCCGGGATGGCTTTGAGCCAGGAGGGCGGGGGAGAGATCGCGGTGGATCCCCGGGAAGGTTTCGGTCACAAGGCCTTTCAGAAACTGTTTCTCTTCGATATCGAGATTCCCCAACGACCGGATGTCTTTCATGTGGGCGGACGGGTACACGTGCGCTTTGACCACGGCAACGAACCGGTGGCCTACCGCTGGTACCGAGGGGTGCGACAGTTGTTCCTGAAACGCTTCAGCGTGTAGGACGATTGCGGCGCGTTCCAGGTTCCTGGTTCGGGGTTCCTATTTTAGGCTTTCAGGAGAGTTCAGGCAGTGGGCAGCGGCATAGCGAGACCGTGGGGGGTGGATCGGGTTTATCCCGAGCGCGAGGAGTGGCGCCGTGATGCCGGTGGCCGTTTGGCCGACGAACCGGTGCGAAGGCGCCTGTCCGGTCGGCGCCCCAAGCCCGGCGCCTTGGCCTGGATTGTGGATGCCACGGCGCAGCACGGCGGTTCTTTGGCCGACCTCAGTGACGCGGGGCTTCTTGCCACGACCGCTGAGTTGCGTCCCCGGCTGCGGCGTGAAGGGTTCACCCGCGAACTGACGGCTCGCGCCTTCGCCTTGGTGCGGGAGGCGGCCGGGCGGCATCTGGGCATGCCCCATTTCGACGTGCAGCTCATCGGTGGTCAGGTGCTGCTCAGCGGGATGGTGGCCGAAATGGAAACCGGCGAAGGCAAGACCCTGGTGGCCACCTTGCCCGCCTGCACCTTGGCCCTGGCCGGTGTGCCGGTACACATCATCACGGTGAACGATTACCTCGCTGCCCGGGACGCCGAGTGGATGGCACCGGTATACCAGGCGCTGGGGCTCACCGTGGGGACCATTGTCCACGGCAAAGATCCGGCGGCCCGGCGGGCCGCCTACCGCTGCGATGTCACCTATTGCACCAACAAGGAAGTGGCCTTCGACTACCTGCGGGATCGGCTTGTGCTCAATGATCGGCCGACGCGGTTGCGGCTTTCGGTGGAGCGTTTGTACGGAGACGCCTCCCGTCTGAACCGCCTGGTGATGCGCGGATTGCAGTTCGCCATTGTGGACGAGGCCGACAGTGTGCTGGTGGACGAGGCCCGCACCCCCTTGATCATTTCCAGCCAGGCCGAGGGACTCTATGGAGAAGCCGTATACCGGATGGCCATGGCCCTGGCCCAAGGGATGGAGGTGGGCAAGGACTTCATGCTTTCCGAAACCGAGCGCAGCGTCACCCTGATTCACCGGGGGCAAACCCGCGTGATGGATTCGGATTGGACCGAGGCCTCGGCCAACATCAACGACAAGCAAAAGGAGCAGCTTGTGCGCCAGGGCTTGACCGCCTTGCATCTGTTTCGGCGCAATCAGCAGTACCTGGTCAAGGACAACAAGGTGCAGATCATCGACGAGTACACCGGGCGACTCATGGCGGACCGATCCTGGGAGATGGGGCTCCACCAACTCATCGAGGTCAAGGAGGGCTGCGCGGTCAGCCTCCCCAAGCAGACGTTGGCGCGCATCAGCTACCAGCGGTTTTTTCGCCGTTACCTCGGTCTGGCCGGCATGACCGGTACCGGTCGGGAAGTGGACCGGGAGCTGTGGGCGGTGTATCGCCTGCCGGTGGTTTCCATCCAGACCAACCGGCCTGTTCAACGCGTTTTTTGGCCCGATCGGATTTACGCCACCCAGGACGAGAAATGGCGCGCCGCGGTGGCGGTCATCGCTGCGCAACACGAAAAGGGGCGGCCGGTGCTGGTGGGGACGCGTTCCGTGGAAGCCTCGGAGCATCTCAGCGGGCTCCTCGACGCCAAGCGCCTGCCCCATCGGGTGCTCAACGCCCGTCAGGACAAGGAAGAGGCCGAGATTATCGCCGGGGCCGGTAAGGCGGGACGCATCACCGTAGCCACCAACATGGCCGGCCGGGGCACCGATATCCGCCTGGGCGACGGCATCGCCGGCCAAGGGGGACTTTTCGTCCTGGCCACCGAGCGCCACGAATCCCGTCGCATCGACCGCCAGCTTTTCGGTCGTTGTGGGCGGCAGGGGGACCCGGGCACCTGCGTGGCCCTAGTGGCCCTGGACGACGAGCTGGTGGCCACCCATGCCCCTCGCTGGCTGCGGATCCTGGCGGTTCTGGCGGCGCGCACCCGCATCGGTTTGCTTTCACGCTTGGTCGGCGCGCCGGTGTTTCGCAGCGCCCAGCGGTCGGCCCAGCGGCAGCACTCGCGGATGCGCCGAAACCTGTTGAAAATGGACGACCGGGTGGGAGAATCCCTCGCCTTTTCCGGACGGCCGGAGTGAGGGGTCCCTCGGCGCTTGCGTTGGGGGCTATTTTTTGAACCGCCCGCTCGCTGCGCTCGCTCAAGACCGCGAAGAACGCAAGGAAGAACGCCAAGAAAGTCTTTTTTGGCGCTCCGGGCCAACCAAAACATGCTTTTCTTCGCGTCCTTCCCGAACTTGGCGGTTCAATCTTTTCACTGACTTCCAGTGTCATTCCGAACGGAGGTGAAGAATCTTGCGGTTGGGGATATGGCGGGAAGCGGTGGCAAATGAGGGAAAGATCCCTCGTCGCTGCGCTCCTCGGGATGACAGGGGGGCGCTCCTCGGGATGACACCCTTTCCCGGTGTCATTCCGAAGCGCAGAGAGGAATCTGCAGTCGGGAAGACGGCGGGAGGTGGTGGCAAGTGCGACGAGGGATGACAGGGAGGGGCGCTTCTCTGGATGACAGAAAAGTGTTCGGAATGGCAAAGACGAGGGCGGGGTGAGGAATCTGCCTCGGGTTCGGAAGGCCTAAAGAGAAAACGGACGTGAACGACTACGGGTGTACATGCGTCGCAAGGAGAGCAAATGGCGGAAAAATGCAGGACCCACGGGATCGGCATCAACATCTGGCTGGGACTGTGGCTCGCCGTGTGGGCCATCGGTGTCCCGCCGGACCAGGCCCGGGCGGCGGAGGCGATTTTCGACGGGTTGATCGAGCCGTATCTGGTGGTGGAAGTCGGTAGCGAGGTGCCCGGCGTCATCGATCGCGTTCAGGTCGATCGCGGGGACATGGTTGAAGCCGGGGATGTGGTGGCCATGCTGCGTTCAGGGGTCGAAACGGCCAATCTGGCCCTTGCCCGCGCCCGCGCCCGATTGGAATCGACGATCAAATTGAAGAAAGCGGCGCTGGAATTCGCCCGGCGCAACAGTCAGCGCGTCAAGGAGGTCTACGATGCCAAGGCCCTGGCATTCCAGAAATGGGACGAGGTGGAAACCCAGCGTATCATGGCTGAAAACGAATTGGCCGAGGCCTTGGAGCAAAAGCAGCTCTATGAACTCGAACGGCAACAGGCGGCTGAAGTGCTGCGTCGCAAGACGATTCTCAGCCCGGTTTCCGGTGTTGTGATGGAACGCCATCTCTCCAAGGGCGAGTACGTGGAAGACAAGCCCATTGTTAAGATTGCCCAAATCGATCCACTCAATGTGGAGGTGGTCATGCCCATCTCCCGGATCGGATCCGTCAAGGTCGGGATGAAAGCGGCGGTGATGCCGGAGGAACCGGTGGGGGGGGAACACGAAGCCACCGTCACCATCGTGGACAAGGTGATTGACGCCGCCAGCGGTACCTTCGGGGTGCGCTTGGAGATGCCTAACCCGGATTGGCGAATTCCACCGGGGCTCAAATGCAAAGTGAGATTTCAAGGCGCCTGAAGCATGGCATTGGCCAGCCGCAACCAGGGGGGAAGATGAATGCCAATCGCGTGAAGTTATTCCGGCGGATCGGACTTTGGGTGACCGTTGCAGGGTTTCTCTGGGCCATTTCAGCCGCGGCTTCATCCGAAGTTCAAGTTTACAGCCTTGGGCAGAGTATCGCCGAAGCTCTGGAAAACAACTGGGACCTCAAGGCATTGGCGGAAAAGCGCAGCCAGGCGGTGGACATCAGAAACCAGGCCAGGTCGGATTTGTTGCCCAGTTTCAGGACCAGTTATGCCTACCGGCGACTTGACGAGGTGAGCACTTACCGGTCCTTTTTTGATGACGACGATATCGCGACCAACTCCAAGAACAATTACCAGTGGCGTAACAGCGTATCCCAGCCACTGTTTGCGGGGTTCGCGCTCATCAGCGCCTACCGGCTGGCCGATTTGGGGATCGACCAGTCAGAAATGCAGATGGCGTTGAGCAAGCTCGATTTGGCCCAGCAAGTCAAGGAGGCCTACTTCAACATCCTCGTGGTGGACAAGACGGTGGAGGTGGCCCGTAACGAAGTGGAGTTTCTCGCTTCCAATGTCGAGGTGACCCGAAGCTATTTTGATGCGGGGATGTTGCCGATCAACGATCTCCTCAAGGCGGAAATGGAACTGGCCAACGCTCGGCAGAACCTGGTGGAGGCACGTAATCAGGCCGTCTTGACCCGTTCGGCCTTCAACACCCTGTTGGCGAGACCGGTCGATGCACCGGTAAGTGTGGAAGATATTCTCGCTTATCATCCCGAAGCCGTTACCATGGAGGAAGCCATGTCGCTGGCCCTGGGAAAACGGCCGGAAATCCATCTCATCGACATCGAGATCCAGCGGGCGGCACAGCAGATCAAACTGGCGCGCAGTGCCTACTATCCGGAGGTGAGCTTCGTCTATGACTACATACGGGAAGGCGACAAGCTCGATGTCTCCGGCAGCCCTTTCCATGACCCCGAGCGCTGGCAGGCCACGGTGGTCGGTTCCCTGACCTTCTGGGAATGGGGCAAGACCCGTTATGCCGTGAGCCAAAAGGAGAGCGTCAAGGAAGAGCTGACCAAGACCCGCAACGCCGTCGCCGACAGCGTGCGCCTGGATGTGCGCGAGGCCCTGTTGAATCTTTCCACGGCGGAAGAAAACATTCCCACCACGGAAAAGGCCGTTTTGCAGGGAGAGGAGAATCTGAGGGTCAACCAGGAAGGCTATCGTGCCCAGATGAACACGGTCACCGATGTGCTCGATGCCCAGGCCCTGTTGACCCGGGCGCGGGTGAATTATTTCAAGGCGCTGTACGGGTACAACCTGGCCCGGGCGCGACTGGCCCGGGCCATGGGGACGTATTGATCAGTAGATGCGTCCCAGATCCTCGATGGCGTCCACCACCATGCCGGAGCCCACCGTGATGAGCAAAATGTCACCGGCCACCCGGACGAAACGATGTCCGCTCGGGGGAGTGCCCAAATGAACCGAGACGTCGCGGGGCAGATCGTAGAAGATGACGTCGCGGGGAAGGGGGCGGTGGCGTTTCCATTTTTTGACCTGTCCCGGCGGCATGCAACCGTTGCCCTTTTTGGCCAGACCCGGCGGGCATTTGCCACGGCGGAACTGGTCTGCGTAGTGGCGGTCGATGGGGGATCGGTCGATATTGCCGAAGAATCGATACCCGTCGCCGGAACCGTTTCTGCGCTCACCCGTCCGTTGGTGACGCTGTTCCTGGCGGTTCTGATACTCTTGGCGGTGCTGTTGCTGGCCTTGCTCCCGGTAGCGATCCGCCGGACCGCCTTTGTTGCCGCGGTTTTCCATCCCTTTTCCGGCCGGCCCACCCTTGCCACGGTTTTCCATCCCCGGGCCCCGCGGCCCGGGGCGGTCCGCCCTCTGGGCGGCCTTGCCTTTTTGACCGTTGTCGTTCCAGGCCGGTTTTTGAGCTGAGACCGGAGCCGCGGCCCACAGCAGGACGGCGAGGGCCAGGCCCACGGTCGCCGGCAAAAGAAAAATCCGTTTCATGGTTGTCTCCCTTCCAGTGAAGGTCATGGGGGGACTGTCCCGGGTACCTGTTGTCAGGCTGAACCAAATCGCCAGTGTTGGCAAGTCGTCGGCCTAGACCGTTGCTGTTTCCGCAAAACCGTGCCGCAGGGCCAGCTTGGAGAACATCTGCGAAAGCCCGGCGCCCAGCGTGTAAGTCGCTCCGATATCGAGATTGGTTGCAGCGGTCTCGTCAAAAAAGAGGCT